>ENA-OQNM01000106-OQNM01000106.1-human-gut-metagenome-genome-assembly--contig:-NODE-106-length-29620-cov-3.422609_pt1 | contig 29620 bp, 28 predicted proteins | sample MGYA00242632_ERZ504886 | MGnify/ENA primary metagenome ERZ504886 (study PRJEB26092, sample SAMD00036424) | human gut metagenome | host: Homo sapiens | study: EMG produced TPA metagenomics assembly of... | reverse complement strand
ATTGTAATTCGGCAGATAACTCTTCGGTACAAGTCCAAGCACTTCTCCATGGGAAAACACTGCCGCCACATTGTATAATTTTCCAAGGATTTCAAAGGGAAGTCCCACGAAAAAAATGGCGTCCAGTGAAGCACTCTCTTTTACTAATTTCATCAGCGCATCCTTTGCGCCCTGCAGCAGACGTTCCTGCAAAAACAGATCCTGACAGGTATAGCCGGTCAGACAAAGTTCCGGAAAAAACTACAATCTTTGCTCCCTGCCGGGCACTTTCTTTCATCATATCCAGAATCAGTTTCTGCATTGTATTTTTGTATCTGCCACTTTAATTTTCGGTGTGACTGCAGCTGCTTTTACAAATCCCTGTCTCACTTTCTCAACTCCTTTAATTCCTCTACGGAAAATTCATATGCCTTATTACAGAACTGACACTTTACCTCGATGCTCTCCCCATCATTGATGATGTCATCGATATCTTTTTTGCTGAGCGTTGAAAGTGCGCGGGATACCCGCTCCTTGGAACAGTCACAGACAAATGCTGCCGGAATTTTGTCGGTGATTTCCAAGCCGAAATCTCCGAGAATTTCTTCGAGAATTCCTTCCGGTGTCAGTCCTCGCTCCAGCATCATAGTCACAGAATCGATCTCTGCAATACGCTTTTCCAGTTTTTCAATGATCTCGTCACTCGTAAACGGCATAAGCTGAATAATAAATCCGCCGGCCTGACGCACCGTGTTGTTTTTGTTCATCAGTACGCCCAATCCTACCGCAGACGGAATCTGCTCGGAAGTTGCAAAATAATAGGTTAAATCTTCTGCAATCTCTCCTGTCTGCAGCTGACACTGTCCCACATATGGCTCTTTTAGTCCCATATCTTTGATGACGCTCAAAATACCGAGATCCAGCGCGCCCCCTACATTTAAATGTCCGTCTTTGTTTGGCGGAAGTTCCACAATCGGATTATTGACAAATCCCTTGACATGTCCATTGGCATCCGCAGTAACGGTAAGTCCCCTGGCCGGACCGCTGCACTGAATCTGCAGGGTCAGAAGATCCTTTTCCCCTTTTAACATTGTTCCCATCATCGCACCGCCGGACAACAAACGTCCCAGGGCTGCCGTCATGATCGGGGACGTATTGTGATCCTGTCTGGCGGTCTCCACCAGATCCCTCGATGTAATTGCAAATGCCCGGATTGCGGCACCTGCTGCGGTTGCTCTAACAATATAATCTGCCATGTATCATTTCTCCTTTATTCTTTTCTTGTAACAAATGTGATACGCTCACTGTCGGCTTTGACCCCGGCGTCGGTGTAATCATCATACATTCCTTCACAGACCAGTCCCGCCTGCTGCAGAAAATCCACTATCTGTTCCACCTTATAATTTCTCTGATAGTGTGTTTCCGCATATCGGCGGTACAGCTCTCCCGCTTCCGGGATAAACAGTGTCAGGTCATATTCATTGATTCTGGTCTCTTCGTCATAATAATTTTCCCAGATAAAACTTCCTTCCTGCCTGCTCTCCGCAAATGTGTGATCTCCAAGAAGCTGTTCGTATTTATAAGCGGTATTCATATCAAAGATAAATACTCCACCGCTTTCCAGACAGGCGGCAACCCGCCGGAATGCATCGGAAAGTTCCTGTGGCTCAAGCACATAATTGACACAGTCACAGGTACAGCAGACTGCCCGCACACATCCATCCAGTTCGAGTGTCTGCATCTCCTGCAGCAGATAAAGAATCGGCGGATCTGTCTGCTTTTCCATGGCTTTCTGCAGCATATCCACAGAAACATCCACACCGGTCATATCATACCCACAGGCTGCCAGTCTCCGGGTCAGTTCTCCGGTTCCGCATCCCAGATCCAGCACCGGTCCGTCTGCAATTCCATGCTTTTTTAATGTCTCACAAATATATGCACACCATTCATCATAGGGCACATTATCCATAAACAGGTCGTAAACCTGCGCAAAACTCGTATACGCGTCCATTCTTTTCCTCCTGCTTTGTATCATAGTTTAGCAAGTTTTTATGGCAAAAGCAAGGTTGATTATTCTTCCCGAAACCTTTATACTGAATGCATAAGTTGAAATACAGAAAGGATTTTCCATGCCTGACAACTACGAACATTATATTTCCAAAAATATTCAGGCCTTCTATCGCAGAAGACTTTTTTCTCCAATGATATATCTGGTTTTGCTTGCAGTTCTCTGGATCGTATTTCCACTGGGTGCCATGCTGCGGCCTGCACAGCTTTCCGACAATACCAAAATTGCGGATGCATACAAGGACCATCACCGTTATGTGCGCATGACCTTCACGGATCTGAAATTCAGCGGATATACCTGTGAAACCTATGGCCAGACCCGCGGATATTATTATTACACCACACAGAAAAATAATTGCAGCATCATTCTCCTTACCCCGCATACATGTGAGGAAGGACTCCCTACGATCGACCGTCTGACCGTCACCGGCCGGATCGTCAAAGGAAAAGAATCTTATCTGGCACTTTTGTCCCAGCTTTCCTCTGACCTGAACTGGACCGAAACCGGTATCCGCAATCAGCTGTCTTCGTATTATTTCAGTGAGCCTGACTATCATTTAACCACGACGCGCATTTTATTCTTCGCGTATTTCGGTTCCATGATTTATACCGTCCTGTATCTTCTGATCTGTATGGTCTATATCCGGTTTCCGGTGCTTTCCCCACCGTGCCAGAACCTGATCGTCTTCGGACATCCGGGGCAGATTCTCGCCGAGGCCGAGGAAGAACTTGCAACACTTCCACAGCTGGCAACGGAGGATATGTTTATTACCGAACATTATTTTATCATGACATCACCATATGGAAATGCCATTGTACCTATTCAGGAGATTCTGTGGATCTATAAACATTCGACGCTCCACAAAATGCTCTGGTATCATTTCAGCATCTCTTATACCATGCATATTACCGCAAACAAACATATGTATGTAAACTGTCCGAAAAATACCAAATCCGATATTGACGGTATTATGGATTACCTGGCAGAAGCCAATCACAACATTCTGGTAGGTTTCAATGAAGAAAACCGCCTGAAAGTCCAGGCGGTTCAGGGAAAACCTTTCCATATTGAGAAATTTTATGCGTTATTGCGCCGCCGCGTCTAAAACATACAGGCTTTGCTTCCAATTTCATAATCCAGATTTTCATAGGCTTCCCTTACCACGGGAAGCCTTTCTTTTTCTTCCGGCGGTAATTCATGTTCGGAAAGTATCTTTATATTCTCCTCAATCTGTGCAATATCATAGGTATCAAATCCATACTTTAACCCTTTCCTAGCACAGTCGTCGCTGCTCTTCATCCATCATGGGAGTTTTCCCTGTCCGAGTACTGTGGCACTCTCCGGTAAATCTTTGGTCTCCTGTTTTATTCTTTCACCGTCCCCCGCAGCTGCTCTAAGAAGATATGCAGATTCCGGTTTATAAAGGCACGGTTTTCGGTCTTTGCCGCCATCTCCATAATTTCTGCCTGCTGGGCAATCTCCTCTTTTCCAATCTGGCGGCTGATCCCTTTGATTCCATGAACTTTTGTCTGAAACATATGCAGATCCCGCTGGACATATTCCGGAAGTTTCGGAAGTAAACCCTCCACCTCTTTCCAATAAGATTCCAGCGTACGGATATCCGCAGCGTTCCTCTGCCCTGTGGCTTTCGCCTTCTTTGACGCATCGACCGGATTCGGAAGTTCCCTGTATCTGACCGGAATTCCGGTTTCTAAAACCTGCCTCATCCGCTGCAGCCGGATCGGTTTCGGCATAAAATCGGTAAATCCATGCCGGATGGAACGGCTTCTCACTTCGTCAGAAATATCCGCTGTCATAAGAACAAGCGGTGCATGACTGTATCTTTGTATCTGATCCGCCGTCTCAAATCCGGACATTCCCGGCATCATCTGATCCAGAATGATCATCTGGTATTCCCGTTCTTTTACCATCTGTACAGCTTCTTCTCCTGACACCGCCAGATCCAGTATAAACTTCCATGGAGCCGCAAGTTCCTGAAAAATCACCCTGTTTGCTTCCATATCATCCACCAGAAGGACACGTGCCCGCGGATAAATCCAGTTCGGCTGTATTTCTTCGACCTGCGGATCATTCTGTTCTTTTAATATTTCCCGTCCGATGTTTCTCGGCTCTGATATCTCAGCCATAACCTGTTTCTGATAAAACCCAAAAGATACGCGTGTCCCTTTTCCCGGATCACTCTCTGCTCTTACCCAGCCATGCATCATTTCTACGAGCTGTCTGACAATTGACAGACCCAGGCCAAAGCCCTCTACCCCCATATCCTCGGAGAACGAAACATATTCCGTAAATACCTGTGCAAGTTTTTCCTTTGTCATTCCCACGCCGGTATCTTCCACACAGCCGTCAAACCATACCTGTCCTTCTTCCATCTTACAGTGGAGTGACAGCGTGATCGTTCCCTGTTCCGTAAACTTGCAGGCATTCGATAAAATGTTCTGAAAAATCTGTGCCACACGTATACTGTCTCCGCTTACCTGCTGCGGAAACCGGTCCAGAAACTTCACGGTAAATACGATATCTTTTTCCCGGATATTCAGCAGACAAAGACGGGCCTGTTCCTCGATCATCTCATAAAAATTGTATGTTTTGTCTTTGAGCGTCAACATTCCTGCTTCCAGCTTCGAATATGCAAGGATGGTATCCACCTGTTCAAGCAGATTATTTCCCGCGATACAGATATATTCAAGAATGTTTTTGCTCTCATCCGGAAGATTCTGCCTCTTTAAAATGTCCGAACCTCCGATAATCGCATGCAGCGGACTGCGTAGATCATGACTGACCGATGCCAGAAAACGGCTTTTTAAAAATGACTGTTCTTCTGCTTTCTTTTTCAGATCCTCCATCAGAACCGTTTCCTTCTTTTGCTGTGTGATGTCGAGCAGAGTAAGAATATATCCTCTCACCACATTTTCACTGCAGACCGGATGCAGCTGACACCTGCAATAACTTTCTTTCCACTGAACCACATAATCCTGATCCGGGTCTTTACTCCAACGCATCATTTTGGTATAAAAAGGGTACTCCTGCGGATCGTCCGTCAGTTCCCCCACAATTTCCGGAAACCATCGTCTGGCACTGGCATTGGCATCCCGGTAACGCATTCTGTTGTCAAACAAAAACGTAGGGATATCACTGATATTATAAAAGTTTTCCCGGATAATGTTCGTCACATTGGATAATCTTCCCGTCATCATCAGATAAAAGACAATCAGACAGGAAATTTCAAAAGCTCCCGGCACCAGAAATTCTTCCGCTTTCGGCGTAACTGCGCGAAACAACATTGCAACTCCCGGAAGTGCCATGCCAAGATACAACATATCATTTACATGTCCCTCCCAGACAGAAACCTCGCTTTTCACTCTCACATAAGTAGCCAGCCCCAGAAGAATTCCCGTATAACAAAGCAGCGCAATCCGAAACGCATCCTGATACGTCTCGCGCTGCGCAGCACGTATAATCAACATGGAATTAAACAGCACCAGACTGCAGAACAAAATTACTTCCGTCCTGAGTTTCAGCTGGAATTTCATAAAATCACCCACATAATGAATCATAAGATACAGCATGTGAATGGCCAGTAAATCTGTCAGTATACGAAGTGTCTGTGCCTCTCCCGTAACATAATAGGTAATGCGATAAAAACTGTTCAGTGCAATCAGCCCTAAAACCAACGGCAGCAGCCGGTGTTCCCTTGCGTGAAACCCGCTGCTGACATAACTTTGTAATACAAACAGTGTAAAAAAAAGACAGATCAGATGGAAAACCAGTCCCATATCCGTTTTACCTCCAACCACTAAATATCCGCTCTACTTCGGATTTGATATAAATGGCTTTATATGGTCGCACAATATATCCTGCCGCATGCAGTCTCCGACAGGTCATTACCGTATGCGCATCACACATGGCCGTGACAAACAGAACCGGTATCCTGCCCCCTGTGAGCTTGTTTGCTCTCATGGTAGTCTCGATTCCGTTCATTTCCGGCATATCAACATCCATAATGATCAGATCCGGAAACTCATTGTGTTCCAGATAATGCAATGCCTGTTTTCCGCATTTACAGAGAATGACGGTATACTCATCCTCGAGAATTCCACGCATGGCATCCAGATTAGTCTTCATATCATCTACGATCATGATTTTTTTTCTGGCAGTTTCCTGAACCATCTTCTTTCTTCCCGGCTCTTCCGAATCCGGAGAAACCGTATCAAGATATTCCGGTGGAAGAATCGTAACATTTAAGTTTTTATTTTCCATCAGATCCAGTTTGGTTCCATCCGGCATATTCAGAACCGGTCGCAGATTATGCGGTCCTTTGTTTTCATAGATCAGTCCCTTACGTCCGTCCGACAGGTTTACCTCCGTCCCTCTCGGAAACAGTGGGACACGTTCCATAAACACTTCCACAACGTTTTTGTCAAACATGATGCCACAGGCTCCCATGAGATATTCTACTGCCTCATAAGGAGAATATGGTTTCTTATACGGACGTCTTGATGTCAGCGCATCATACACATCCGCCACATGTACAATTCTTACGGAGAGTGACTGTTCATCTCCCATCAGCCCCTGTGGGTATCCGCTTCCATCTACATTTTCATGATGAAGAAGTACCGTCTGCTTGATATGCGCCGAAATATTCCAGCGCTTCGAAAGCAGCTGGTACGAACGGGTCGAATGGGTCTTCATCAGCTGGTATTCATCCGGTGTCAGCCTGCCCGGTTTATTTAATATTTCCTTTGGAATGGCAAGCTTTCCCAGATCATGCAAAAGAGCCGCTGTAACCAGATAATTCAGATCACGTTCACTCATTCCCATCCCCATACCGATCACGCAGCAGAGCACCGCAACATTCACCGAATGTGCATATGTATAATCATCGTATGAGCGCAGATCTGTCATATCCAGACACACTATTTTTTCTAGGACAAAAGATTCTCCACAATCTGTTGTGCAATCTCGGCACAACGGTCAATATCATTCTCCTGCACACATTTAAACCTTCCTGGCGCAGTTTTTCCGGTATTGTTGCTTCGATGTAAATATCTTTCGACTGTTCATCCTCGATATAAATACCGCTAAATCCGTATTCGTTTAGTTTATTGATATAGGAAGCCGTCAGTTCACAGCCACTTCCCACCATGGTACGCCCCATGGAATCATATAAATCATACGCAAGACACATTCCCGGTCTGGCATCTTCAATGGAAACAAAACGCATAAAGCCTCCAATTATAACTACAACTTAAATCATAACCAGATAAATTGCTGCAAGTGAAATTACAATCTGAATGATAGCAAAACGAAATACCACCTGGGCATTGGACCACCCACCCTTTTTTCTTACATGGTCGTGGATCGGTGTGATGGTATTCTTCAGAATATGTATCTTTAAAAACCGAAGCAGTGAAACCTTTACCAGACCAAGACCACCGTCTGCGATAAGTACCGCAGCAACCAGCAGGTACATAAACGGGCTGTGCATCTTCAATACCGCAATGGCAATAAAAATACCCATTGCACGTGATCCGGCATCTCCCATAAGAAGCTTGCTCGGTGTTGCGTTATACCACAGATATCCCAGCAGACATACCGCAAACAGTAAAATACAGTAATTGAAAGAATCATTGACTTTTAAAATATTGTCAAGAACAAACACACTCATCAACGTGATAATGGTCAGTGTTCCCGACAATCCATCCACACCATCCGAACAGTTGGTAACATTGATGGAAACCCACACCAGAATAACGGTCAGAATGGCAAATACAACCGGTGGAATCACGATGGTCGTTCCCGTAATGGCAATGGTGATCTCACTGGAATTGTAATGCAGATAGGAAATGGCTACAACGACTGCCACCGCCAGATCCAGAATTCCCTTTAAATACTCTCCCCATGGTTTTTCTGCGGCATCATCAAAGAATCCGGTGAACATTTCGATGACGATCAGCACCAGATAAATGATAATTTCCTTATTCATTTTGCCAAACAACAATGCGGAAACAACAAAAGTCAACACAAAAATAATACCCGCACCTCTTGGTTTTCCTGCGGAAAGAGCTCCATCATGTGCATACTGTCTTCCCATGTCCTTCGGCAGATATCCGTTTAATTTTGCAATTGCAATACAGGTCACTGCAAAAGCAAATAAAACACCGATAAAAGCAACCAGTGCGTGTTCATATGTTCCTAATAAGTATATCATTTTCTCCTCCTTCGGGCTTTCACCCGATTTAATTATATTAGGAGACTGGAAAAAGTAAAGTTTTTGCTTGCATTTTTATCGAATTGTGTTATTATATACTCACACGCGTCAAAGCGTTAAAGTGTAAAAGATTCAAAGAACCACAAGGAGGAAACAAAAATGGCTCAAAAAGGAGACTTAATGACAGCACGTTCCGATATTCGTGTATTGGACGCAACCATTCGTGACGGAGGACTCGTAAACAACTTTATGTTCTCCGATGACTTTATCAACGCACTCTACCGCACCAATGTAAAGGCCGGCGTTGACTATATGGAGTTTGGTTATAAAGCTTCCAAGGAGCTGTTTGACGTAAATAAATTCGGCAAGTGGAAGTTCTGTGATGAAGAATCCATCCGTGAGATCGTTGGTGACAACAACTCCGATATGAAGATTTCCGTCATGGCAGATGTCGGACGTTGCGATTACAAAAAAGATATCATTGACAAAAAAGACAGTGTAATTGACATGGTTCGTGTGGCAACTTACGTGCACCAGATGCCTGCTGCAATCGAAATGATTGAAGATGCCAAGGCAAAGGGCTACGAGGTAACCTGTAATATCATGGCAATCTCCAATGCCAAAGAATCCGATATTGACCAGGCACTTGAAATGGTCGGTCAAAGCAGCGCCGATGGCATTTATATCGTGGACAGTTACGGTGCTCTTTACCCGGAACAGATCCGTGCGATTGCAGATAAATACACCGAACTTGGAGAAAAATACGGCAAATACATCGGTATGCATGCACACAATAACCAGCAGCTTGCCTTTGCCAACACGATCGAAGCACTCTCCCACGGTGTCAGTCTTTTAGATGCTACCATGATGTCCATGGGACGGGGTGCCGGAAACTGTGCCATGGAACTGCTTCTGAGTTTTCTGAAAAATCCGAAATACAATGTATTCCCGGTACTCCGGTTCTTAGAAGACTATATGCTGCCGCTCAAAGAAACCGGTGCCGTATGGGGATATGATATTCCGTATCTGCTGACCGACGTCTGAACCAGCATCCATCTGCTGCCATTGATTTTTGCAAGGACAACCGCAAGGATTACGCAGATTTCTATACCGATCTGTTAGACAAATAAAGCATAATACAAAACAGGCATCCGGGGTTCGCCAGATGCCTGTTTTGTCTCTGTTATAAACGTTTAAATCTGTCTGCAAAGTGCATCCACTTTCGCAATTTCTTCCATCATACACATTTCTTTCAGATCCTGTGCATTTCCTTCGGAATGTTCCACTTCCTTTGAGAAAATACGCGCTACGTCAATACGGTCAGACATTGTGAATTTGCCACCGTTTCTGTAAAAACGTGCCGCATCCATATCTCTTACCACAAGGGTTGCCATCACAATCATTTTGGCATAGGATAAAATATCATAATCATATATCGAATTCATCAGATAACGATACACAAAATAAACCAGAAGATGTTCATAGCCAAGTTCCGAATAATCCGATGATCGCATATATTCTGTCAGAAATGCCTCATAGGTATCTTCGTGATACAGCTTTTCGAATTCTTCCTTGGTGTGAACCCATTCATCATCCAGCTCTTCCATATCGGCAAAAACCGCAAAACGTTCCTCGAAATCTTCATAAGAAAGTGCACGAACCGGCTTCTCTTTTCCCTCAATATTTTTCTGCTCCCACTCCCGAAGTTCATGACCGGCATCTTCGTATCTCCAGTCTGCCAGTACCGACATATCCTCTTTTGCCTGTGCATAATTGATCACGGTCTGTACACGGTCACACCACGCCAGAAACTCTCTCATGCGCTCCGGAATATTATGGGTACGATTCTGCAGAATATTCACCGACTCCTGCTGCACCCATTCCATGAATGCAACATATGCCGGATCATCCTCACCGTCATCGCAATTTCCGGGCAGCTCTATATCCACCAGCTTTTCCGGTTCTGTCCGCTCAAACAGAATCCGTCCAACTTCCTCGCAGGAAAGACTCAGTGCTTTCTGCTCCACATCTCCGTAAATCAGGGAAAAACGCGGATATTCTGTACACACTTCACACAGAGCCTCTTCCCCAAGTGCTGTATAAAGATCACAGAGATTATGGTCATTGAGCATGGCACAGCGTTTCTTCCCTTTCAGCTTAAAACGGTATCCACCGCCATCATCATCCGGATCGGCCTCATACATACTTTCTTTGAGTCTTTTGCCAAATTTGCCTTCCACACTGTTGTAATATGCATAGGAATCCTCATCAATGTCAATTTCCCAGCCTGCACAGCAACTGTCCTTGCAGCGGGATGCAATGCAGGAAAATTTCTCATAATATTCCGGAACCCGTAAAATCACGATGCCTGCCTCTCTTTCTCTTCTTTTTCTGCCATGTACTCTTTCTCCATAGTTTCCCAGTCCGGATCCTGTGTGCCTTTAAAGTGATTATAGGCTATATAGCCAATGCACCAGATCAATCCTGCCATCGTTGTTGAAAAAAGTATTTTGACAACACATACCGCAAGCAGTGTGATATTCAGGTCCCCTGCCAGAAAAGAAACTGCCAGAGTATGAAGCGGAAGCACAAGCATCTTCCACAACCCGTAATATGCTGCTGCAATCACACCGATTGTATAACAGACAAATCCCAACAATGCATTAATATGCTTTTTCATATGTATCCATCCTCGTTTTCCTAACTATTCCATCAACTTAACTATTTTGCCACTTTCCATGGTTTTTTTCAAGTCAAGAATGCGCTGATTGACCGATCCCCGGAACTTGAGCGTAATATCCTTCTGTTCCTCAATAAATGGACCGTCCACCAGTACATCGATCAGGGAAAGCAGGTCATCCGTGTCTTTCGTATGTTTTCTGCCTCCCAAAATCAGGTCTTTATCATATATATATCCGGTAAATGCCCAGACATTCTTATCCGGATACAAACTTTTTACTTTTTTCATAAAAGGAAGAAGAGCCTCCTGATTTTCTTCCTCAAACGGCTCTCCTCCCAACAGGGTCATTCCCTCTATATACTCCGGTTTCAGTGAATCAAGCACCTTTTGCTGTACCTGCTCATCGAAACATTCTCCATAGGTAAAATCCCATGTCTGTGGCTGAAAACAGCCCTTACATGCATTGCGGCATCCGGATACAAACAGTACCGTCCGACAGCCGAGACCGTTTGCGATGTCACAATACTTAATTCCAGCATAATTCATAATTTACTCTTTCTTTTTATTCAGGAAACGGATGCAGCCTGCTGCTGCCAGTAAAAAAACAATTACTGCTGCTCCAAATACCATCCGCAGATCAACCGCACCTGTCTTTGGTGTTGCATCTGTCCGGTTTCCGTTTTTTGATGTATTTCCACTGTTATTCTTTTTGTTCGATGAAGTCTTATGTGTATTCCCACTGCTGCTCTTGGAATCCTGCATATCGTCTGTATCATCGTACGAATCGGTATCGTCCGTATCGTCCGTATCGTCTGTATCATCTGTATACTCTGTGTCATCCTGACTGTCCGACTGACTCTGGGAAGTGCTCTGGGACTGTGACTGGCTCTGTGTCTGTCCTGCAGAAGCATCCACAACCGTTGTAACCGTAACCGGATTGTAACTTGCATCCGTCACTTCACGCACGGTCAGGGTAACCGGCATCGTTGTATATGCATTTTTCGCCTTAAAGGTAACCGTGGCAATGGTTTCATTCTGGGAATAAGTCTTATTTAAAATTGCCGAAAGATTAAGTGCCTGCTGATTATTTTCCGTAACCGGGGAAACCAGCTCAATATTTCCCGAATCCGAAGAAATCGTATTTGCCCATGTGGTTCCTACATATTCCAGATCAGAATCGTCATATGCCAGTCTTGCTGCAAATGTCGAAAGTCCCGGATTATTGCTTCCGACCAGACGTACCGTTACCGTATCCCCGGCTTTTGCATCATTGGTTGTTCCAACCGTCAGATTCATCTGGCTGTTCGCTGCCATAACCGGCTGCGGAACGGCTGCAAAAAGCAACGCCAGCGCACATCCCATCATCAGTATCGTTTTCATCATCCCTAATTTTTTCATCTTCTGCCCTATATCCTTTTTGCTATGACTACGAGTCTCCCATTGTTTACCGTGTATTCACAGGTAGAGAGCATAATTGTGGTATCTCCATAGATAAGATGCTCCCCTGTATCATACACACGGTTCTCTTCCACAAAATCCAGCAGATTCTGAAACTCTTTCCGGTTTTTATAATTCCGAAACCAGTAATAACGGAATCCGGATTCGTCTTTTTCCTTTACATGTGTCTTTACCACCGCAACAATCTGATATTGTCCAGTTTCATAAATCGTATCAAAAGTAATCACCGGATGCTTTTTGTAAAATTTCTTATCCAGATAGGCATCCAGATCTCCAAACTGGCTTCCATCACTTACGTTGTGCCCAAAGATCACAATATTCTGATCCATCGGATCAATGCTGGCATCTGCGGAAACAAACGGGTTTCCCTTATTATCATCTTTTCCTTCAAAATTGTGTTTCAGATAATATTCCCCGCCTGTATGATCCTGCATCACCGGATAATCGATTGGTGTCCCGTCAACTTTGATCCATCCAACCAGATCCGGATACATACTATATAATATATCATATTGGTCTAAGATTGCAAGCTGGTCCGTCTTTTCTGTCTCACGATTTTTCATTTGCTGCTTTTCTTTGCGGATATATTCCAAAACCGCTTCCTTTTTTGCCTCTTTGATCTGAAAATAATTCAATGCAAGTAACAGAACAACCGCCATGGCCAGGAAAGAAAAGGCGATGCGTCTGCATACCTTTTCCACCATCGGCCGATGGCGGTTTCTGCCACTCGGCCCGATGGGTTTTTCTTTCTCTTCCCGGGGTTGTGGATCTTCTACCTCATGGTGTTCATACAAATGGGCATATTGTTTCCGTTTGTTTTCTTCCATGTTTTATAAATGTAATACTCTTTCTTTGATTTCCTGTGTACGTCCCTGATTCCAGAACTGTGTTCCGATATACCCGCACGTACGACGTGCAACACTCATCTTATCCTGATCACGGTTTCCGCAGTTCGGACACTCCCAGACGAGTTTTCCGCTGTCCTTTTCCTCAACAATTTTGATCTCACCGTCATAGCCACATTCCATACAGTAATCACTCTTCGTGTTGAGCTCCGCGTACATAATATTATCGTAAATGTATTTCATGACGGCAATCACGGCATCAATATTATCCTGCATATTTGGTACTTCCACATAGCTGATTGCACCACCCGGAGACAGCTTCTGGAACTGTGACTCAAACTTCAGTTTATCAAAAGCATTGATATTTTCCGTCACATGCACATGATAACTGTTCGTAATATAATTTTTATCTGTTACGCCCTCTATGATACCGAAACGCTTCTGCAGACACTTTGCAAATTTATAGGTGGTGGATTCCAGCGGCGTACCGTACAGACTGAAATCCATATTTTCCTTTTCTTTCCACTCTGCACAGGCATCATTCAGACGCTGCATGACACGCAGTGCAAATGGTGTTCCGGTCTCCGGCTCCGTATGGGAAACACCTGTCATATAACGGGTACACTCGCACAATCCCGCATATCCCAAAGAGATGGTGGAATAACCGCCAAATAAAAGTTTGTCGATCGTCTCTCCCTTTTTCAGACGGGCAAGCGCTCCGTTCTGCCACAGAATCGGAGCCACATCACTCGGTGTGCCAAGAAGTCTCTTATGTCTGCACATCAGTGCCCGGTAGCACAGTTTTAGACGCTCATCGAGAATCTTCCAGAATTTTTTCTCATCTTTTCCAGAAGAACATGCCACATCCACCAGATTGATCGTCACAACTCCCTGGTTAAAACGTCCGTAATATTTCGGTTTTCCGGTTTCCGGGTCAATATACGGAGTAAGAAAACTGCGGCATCCCATACATGGATAGCAGTGTCCTTCCCCGTTCTTGTCCACTTTCAGTTCTTTCATCTTCTTTTCGGAAATATAATCCGGAACCATGCGCTTTGCCGTGCACTGTGCAGCCAGGCGTGTCAGATAAAAATACTTGGAATCCTCATGGATATTATCTTCTTCGAGTACATAAATCAGTTTCGGGAAAGCCGGGGTAATAAATACTCCTTTTTCGTTCTTTACTCCCTTGATTCTCTGATGCAGCATCTCCTCAATGATCGCTGCCAGGTCATCTCTGGTCTGTCCCTCCGGCACTTCGTCGAGATACATAAACACCGTGATAAACGGAGCCTGACCGTTTGTGGTCATAAGCGTGATCACCTGATACTGGATCATCTGCACACCACGGTTGATCTCTTCTCTTACACGCATCTCTGCTACTTTATTGATTTTCTCCTCATCCAGATCCAGCCCGATCTTTTCAAACTCTGTCCGGACCTGTATCCGGAATTTTTCACGGCTCACCTGTACGAACGGTGCCAGATGGGACAGTGAAATACTCTGTCCTCCATACTGCGAACTTGCAATCTGCGCAATCGCCTGTGTTGCTATATTGCAGGCCGTGGAAAAACTTCTCGGACGGTCAATTCCGGTCTCGCTGATTACAGTACCATTCTGCAGCATGTCCTCTAAGTTCACCAGACAGCAGTTATGCATGTGCTGCGCAAAATAATCTGCATCATGGAAATGAATCAGTCCTTTTTCATGTGCTTCCACAATATCTTCCGGCAACAGGAATCTCTTCGTGATATCCTTGCTGACTTCTCCCGCCATATAATCTCTCTGTACACTGTTTACAGTAGGATTTTTATTGGAATTTTCCTGTTTTACTTCCTCATTGTTACACTCTAAGAGAGACAGAATCTGTTCATCCGTAGAATTGGATTTACGCACAAGCGCTCTCTTATAACGGTATGTAATATAATTACGGGCAACCGTAAATGCATGCTGGTTCATCAGCTGGTTCTCTACCATATCCTGGATTTCCTCCACGCTGGCAGATCGTTTCATGTTTTCACATGCCACTTCCACATTATCGGCAATCTCCTGAATCTGCTCATCGCTGAGTTTTTCATAATCGATTACCGATGCATTCGCTTTCTGTACAGCCGCAACGATCTTATTCGAATCAAAAAATACCTCGACTCCGCTTCTCTTAATAATTTTCATGTTCCATCTTCCTCTCAAAGTCTATCTTTATAAACGATTGTTTACACAAAATATAAGATATAGAGATTACTCCCTATATCTTGTATATTTTCATTAACAAATACAAGACTACACTACATCTTGTGTTATTGTCAACCCACATTTCTACATCATGTGGAGGCTTACTCCATGGAAATGTAGACGTATCTAGGCGTTTATGCAATATGTGAAAAAATTCCGCGCCATTTTTGTAATAATTTTTACAGTCTGCTGTCCGTGCGCAGCACATCAATGAATTTGCCGGCTTCTGCCCATGCCTTCTTTGATTCTGGAATATTCAGATATGCCATCTGGAACACATGAAACATCCCTTCATAAACAGACAGGCGCACTTTTACCCCCTGCTCCCTTGCCTTTGCCGCTACCGAAACCGAATCACTCAGAAGCATCTCAATCGATCCAACCTGTATGAGCATTGGCGGAAATCCCCGGAAATCCCCAAACAGCGGAGAAATATACGGGTCCATCCGGTCATGTTCCCCCGGATAATCATTCTGGTAAATCAGACTCTCCTTCGTATTTCCAAACAGTGGATCTTTCTCATAATTGGTCTCATAAGACTCCCCGCTGGCCGTCAGATCCGTCCACGGAGACATGGCTATGATTCCTCCCGGTACCGGCATATTATGATCCCGCAAATACATACAGAGTGCCATCGCCAGTCCACCGCCTGCCGAATCTCCGGCAAGGATAATCTGTTCTCCATAATATCCCTTGGAAAGCAGCCAGCGGTATGATGCCAATGCATCTTCAAGTGCCGCCGGATATGGATTCTCCGGGGCCACACGATAATCCGGAGTAAGCACATTGCATCCATGGCTCAGCTCGTTATATAATCCTGCAAACACATAATACGCATTGCGCACAGCTCCCGTATAACCACCGCCGTGTAACTGCAGAATCACGTAATCCGTGTTTGGATTTTCCTTTAACGACAAAAGTTTCATCGTAAAATGATCCATATTGATTCCTGTCAGGTTAAACATTGCCGGTGGAATCCATGGCGGCTCTATCATCCGCTTGCGCAGCTCTCCGCTCTTTATTTTTTTTCCGATTTTCAAATCATTGGTAAAATGTGACAGCATTTCTGCCACCACACGTCCTTTTACACTCGCTTCGCTTTCTATCATATATGAAATCTCCGTTTCAGTTCGGTTCGTGCACGCTGATCACCAAGAATCAGTGTTCCAAGGAATAAAAATACCGATACCCCGAGGGACCCCCATGCCAGATATGGAAAATGAATGATTCTCATCTGCAGCAATACCACCGGTACAATGCTCAGCAATATCGTCAGCAGTTCCGACATCATATAACTCTGCCAGTTTCTCCGGTTTATCAGAATCAGGATAAACAACGCCAGATCAATGGCAATGATTCCCCCCGGAAGCACATAGTCTAACGACCAGCGCCGGTATCCGGTCAGATAATCAATTCCAAGAAGCATTACAATGGCAAGAAGTACCAGACAGACGGTTTTGGCCAGATATCCGGATTTTCCCAGAATTGCCATGCGAAGCACCACATTTCCATATAAAAGAATGATACCAATTACAAGGCTCCATGCCACTTCCCTGTCCACCTGGAAATTGATGGCAATCAGCAGACACTCCGCCACAATGGAGATAAACAGTACCAGATTCTCCACAAACCGGAATTTACGCGCCGTTGCAATGGCATCCGGATACCGGCTCTCTCCCGGTATCCCGTCCGACTCCAGCACATGTTTACAGAGCGGACAGCGATCCGTATCGTCCAATATGACAACATTACATTTTTTGCATTTATTCATAATATACTCCGTTCGTCTCAATCTCCACATCCACACCATCCGCCGCAATCTTGCGGAAAAATGCCTTCTGTACCAGAGCCTCGGAAAAGATGGAACTGAATGTAAATACCAGCGTATCCTGGTAAGAACAGATCGTTCCTTTCAGATACTGCCCTTTTGACATGGCTATAAAAGCCGAAAAACCTTCTATATAGGGCTGGTAAATATCTTTGATCTTGATATTACCGATGTTTGTGATCGTTGTCGTATTTGCCACTGCGGATTTTTCATATACGATACGCATGGCAATATTTTTCAAAAATAACGGCACCGGACGCATAAGCAGGTTCCTCTGATTGGATACACTGTAAGAAAACAGATCCTCTAAATGTTCCTTATTGATCTGGGAGTGCAGGCTGCTTTGTATGCATGCAAGTACTTCCTCAAACGTATAGGACTCTTTCTGTGGACGGAATTCTGCAGATACCATAACAAAAAAGTTTTTTGTCGTATCCGAATCAAAATACGGCCGCAGATTGACCGGCACTGCGATTCGGATCGGTTTTCCTCCCGGCATCCCGTGTAACAGTTCTTTATACACACTCCATACAAAGACTGCAATAAAATATTCATTCAAAGATGCATGATAGCCATGTGCTACCTTTTTCAGCTGTGAGACCGGCATCCGCCCATGCATGACACCAAATTCTCCGGCCGGAAGTTTATCTTCTTTGATCAGATATGCTTTTTCTTTATTAAATCCGCTTGGCTTGCTGCTGCGGTAATTGCGGACAAAGCTGTCCTCCCTGCTGAGAGAGGTATCTCCGCTCAGTTTGTTTCCTTCTTTTTCCGCCAGTTCCGGATGCACCAGACGCAGATACTGATACGTCAGCTCCCGGAGGAAATTAATGCCTCCCATGCCATCGGTCAGTACATGAAACACTTCCAGATTGATTCTTGACTTATAATAGGTCACACGGAACAGATAATTGCGGTTTTTGTTCTGCCGGATAAACCGGCATGGAAACATCGCCTCTTCCGTGACTTTCGGCGCCTTTTTTCCGTTCTCTTCAAAATAATACCAGAATACGCCTGTGCGCATCCGAAGATTAAACCCATCGAATTTCGGCAGAATCATGTCCAGCGCCTGCTGCAGAAATTCCACCTGAACCTCTTCTTTTAAGGTCACACTGATCCGGTACACGTTTGTCATACTCTCCCCCGCAATGGACGGGAAAAGATGTGCTGTATTATCAAGCTTATCCCAGCGCACCTGACGCGGAATCGTCTTGGTTTTTTTCTTGTCTTTCATTGATTAATTACTTCCTTGGTTATTTCAAAAACATGCCGAATCCTGCCACACTGAGCACCATCATAATAATTCCTGCCAGCAGAACCCCGAGCATGACGGCGATAATTGTTGATTTAAAATCCATGTCCAGAATACTGGCCGCCAGTGTTCCTGTCCATGCACCGGTTCCCGGAAGCGGAATTCCTACAAACAGGAGCAGTGCGATAAACAGCCCCCGGCCTGCTTTTGCCTGTAATTTCTTTCCGCCCTTTTCTCCCTTCTCCAGACACCAGGAAAAAACTTTCCAATCACCGGTTTATCCGCTCCCCATACCAGAACTTTCCGTGCAAACAGATAAATCACCGGCACCGGCAGCATATTTCCGATAATTGCCACAATATAAGAAGAAAGTACCGGCAGCTGCAGTCCCTGCGAAATAATAATGGAACCGCGCAGTTCCACCAGTGGTACCATGGAAACAAAAAATACCCACAAGTATTTTGTCAACATAAAAAATCCTCGCTTTATTTATTTAAATATTTTTTCAGAAAATCGATCAGTTTATGCATCTGCTCATCCGTACCGATTGTGATACGCAGATATTCGTTGATCCGTGCCGGCTTGCCAAAATGCCGCACATAAATATCGTTTTTCTTCAGTGCTTCAAACAGTTCCACACCGGAAACATCCGGATGCATGGCAAAAATAAAGTTGCTTTTGGAATCACCAAATACGAACCCGAGTGCCCGAAGCTGCTCTTTGGTCCACTCTCTTGTCTTTATGATTTTCTCTGTCGTCTGCTCAAAATATGCCCGGTCACGGATAGATGCCGTTCCCAACGCAATGGTGATACGATCCATCGTGTATGAATTGAAGGAATACTTCACATCATTTAAATATTTAATCAGTGTCGGATTACTGATGGCAAAGCCAATCCTCGACCCCGCCAGAGAACGTGACTTGGAAAATAGTCTGTACCACAATTACATTATCGTATTTATTCAATCAGAGGCAGGGCGACTCTCTCCTCCAAACGTCAATATATGCCTCATCCACGATCACAATCACATCCGGATTTGCCTGAATGATCTCCTCGATGGCAGATACCGGAAGAAGTTCCCCGGTCGGCGCATTCGGATTTGGGAATACGATTCCACCATTTTCACATTTATAGTCTGAAGGATTCAGGCGGAATGCATCATCCAGCGGAATCTGTGTATACGGAATGCGAAGCATTTCTGCCCACACGTCATAAAAGGAATAGGTAATATCCGGAAACAGAATCGGCTTCTTTGAATTAAAGAAGGTCATAAACAGCATTGCAAGCACATCATCCGATCCGACACCGACAAAGACCTGTGAAGGGTCTACCTGATAGAATTGTGCAATCCCATCCACCAGATCTGTCACAACCGGATCCGGATACAGCCGCAGATCATCCGTATGAAAATATGCCAGTGCTTCCTTTACCCCCGGTGCCGGCGGATATGGATTTTCATTGGTATTTAACTTGATGATCTGTGATTTCTTTGGCTGCTCTCCCGGTGTATAGGGAACAACCTTACGTATAGTTTTTTTCCCAGTTCTTCAACTTTAATCTCCTTTATATGTACAATATTACAGTCACTTACCACTCTACCGCATTCTTCCTCAAATGTAAAGAATTGACGCGGCTAAAAAAAAACGCTAAAAAAAAATGAAATTTCAGCAGTTTTTTTCCTCTTGCAGTTTTACACAATCGTGATAAAATATCCTAGCATTTGCAGTTTTGTTTAAAATATAAAAGGAGTAAATCATTATGGCAAGAAGTACAACAAAAGAATTGACCAGCGGTTCCCCTATGAAACTGATTCTCGGTTTCGCCGTACCGCTTCTGTTCGGTATGCTGTTTCAACAATTTTACAGTCTCATGGACACCATCATCGTCGGCCGCTATCTCGGCGTGACGGCACTTGCTGCAGTTGGGGCAACCGGAAGTATCAATTTTCTGATCATAGGATTCTGTCAGGGAATCTGCAACGGTTTCGGTCTGCCGGTTGCCCAACGGTTCGGTGCGCGCGACTATGACGGCGTGCGCAAATATGTCGGTAATTCCGCCATTCTGTCGGTTCTCATCGGCGGTGTTCTCACGGCACTGACCGTCATTTTCTGTCGGCAGATTCTGGTGCTGATGCAGACACCTTCCGATATTATCGACCTGTCCTACAATTATATTGTTGTTATTTTTGCCGGCATACCAGCCATCATCCTTTATAATATACTCTCCTCCTACCTGCGTTCTCTGGGGGACTCCATCACGCCGGTCATTTTTCTGATCGTTGCGGCTGTCTTAAATATCGGACTGGATCTGTTCTTTATCATCTGTCTGCACTGGGGAGTTTTTGGTGCCGCATTTGCTACCGTTTTATCGCAGGCGGTTTCCGGTGTGCTGTGTCTTTTCGTGATCATCCGGAAATTTGACATTCTGCACCTGAAGCGCTCCGACTGGGTACTGGATGCTTCCTATGTAAGAAATCTTCTGATTATGGGACTTCCTATGGGTCTGCAGTATTCCATTACCGCCATCGGAAGCGTCATTCTGCAGACTGCTGTCAACACCTTAGGTTCAGGCGCCGTGGCAGCCATGACGGCCGGCAGCCGTATCTCGATGTTTATGATGTGCCCGTTTGACGCACTCGGTTCTACGATGGCAACTTACGGCGGACAGAACGTTGGCGCCGGAAAATACGATCGTCTGGCAAGCGGTATGAAATCTGCCACCATTCTTGCCGCAGTTTACTCCGCAGCGATCCTTGTTGTCATCATTTTCCTTGCACGTCCACTGATCTATCTGTTTATAGATCCTTCGGACAGTGCCAATATCACACAGGTTGTCGCACAGGCCAGACAATTTCTGATCACCAACACCTGCTTTTATATGCTTCTGTCGCTGGTCAATATTGTTCGTTTTCTTATCCAGGGAATGGGCTTTTCCGGCTTTGCTGTATTTGCCGGTGTATTTGAGATGATTGCCCGCGCATTGATCGGTCTGATCTTTGTACCGATCTTCGGATTTACAGCTGCGTGTTTTGCCAGCCCTCTGGCATGGCTGTTTGCAGACTGTTTCCTGCTTCCGGCATTCTTCCACTGTCGGAAGAAGCTTATGCGGAGGGTTTGCCAATAAATAACAAGTATAAATATAAATTTTCTCGATACGACGGGATCTATTGATAAAAAAATAGTGATTAAGGTGACACATTTCCTTATTTTCAATGCCTAAAATAAAGGAATGTCACCTGCAAGAGAAAAATTGCTTCTTCAGATACCGATTTTTTAAAAAAATGGTACCTGAAGAAGCAATTTTTGTTCCATAGAGACTTTGTGGTATCTAAATGTTAAATTTTAAGTGTATAGATACCATAACGGTATCTTTTATGCAAATTTTCTTTGTATAGATACCAGCACATTTTCCAAATTATCTTTTCTCCAACCAACAGGAAGAAGGCGTATATTTCTTTCGGAAGAACAAATTTGCAACTTGCTCTGGCACTCACTGAATAAAGATAATTGCATAAAATGAAAACCCTTACACAAAGAACCTGAAATCAATGCCAGAGCTGCTTTGCAAATTTTTCTGTAGAAAGAGAATATACGCTTTCTTCCGTCACATTGAGAAAACTTATATCTGCCAGAGAACGCAACTAAACAGCTGCAATAAAACGTTCGAATGCCTTACGTCCTTCCGGTGTACACTTGTACACACCTGCATCCTGCAATACTTCATTAAAGACCAGACCGATTTCCTCATGCAGAATATCCATCACATTGTCTTTTGTGATCTTATCATACTTCGGAAGGAAACCTTCTGCCCATTCTGCATGGGAAGCAAGTGTTTCTGTCGCACGTAAGTCTGTACCATTTACCAGTGCATCGGCAAGCTCTGCCATCTCATCTTTCAGGCGGGCAGGCAGTACCGCAAGTCCCATAACCTCGATGAGACCAATGTTCTCTTTTTTGATATGATGCAGTTTTGCATGTGGATGATATACTCCCAGAGGATGTTCCTCGGTCGTAATATTGTTACGCAGCACCAGATCCAGTTCAAAATCATCCCCACGTCTGCGGGCAATCGGAGTGATTGTATTGTGTGGCTCTCCGTCTGTCTCAGCATAGATAAATGCCTCCTCATCCGTATAGCCTCTCCACTTCAAAAGAATCTTGTCTGCCAGTTCGATCAGGCGCTCCTTATCCGGTCCGCTGATACGGATAACAGACATTGGCCATTTCACGATTCCAGCTTTCACATCAGAAAATCCTTCAAACTGAAGTTCTTTCTCAATCGGTGCTTTTGCCATTGCAAATGTATAATGTCCGCCCTGGAAATGATCATGACTTAAGATGGAACCTCCAACGATCGGCAGGTCTGCATTGGAACCTACAAAATAATGTGGAAACTGTGTCACAAAATCCAGAAGTTTTCCAAACGTTGCACGCTCGATTTTCATTGGCGTATGCTTGGAATTGAACACGATGCAGTGCTCATTGTAATATACATATGGAGAATACTGGAAAAACCAGTCACTGTTGTTAATCGTCAGTGGAATGATGCGGTGGTTCTGGCGTGCCGGATGGTTGACACGTCCTGCATATCCCTCATTTTCCTTACAGAGCTGGCACTTCGGATACGCGCTCTGCTTTGCATTTTTTGCTGCCGCAATGGCTTTTGGATCTTTCTCCGGTTTGGACAGATTGATGGTGATATCCAGTGTTCCAAACTCGGTGTCGGTTGTCCACTTGCGGTCTTTTTTGATACGCTGTCTTCTGATATAATTGCTGTCACAGCTTAATTTGTAAAAATAATCCGTTGCGGCAAGCGGTGAGGTATGCTCATACAGATCACGGAACGTCTTGCGGACACTGCTTGGTTCCGGTACCAGACATCCCATAATTTTTGTATCAAACAAATCTTTGTATACAATACTGTTTTCTGCCATGAGACCATTCTCATATGCATAATCCATCATTTCTGCAAGGATTCCCTCAAGTTTTCCTTCTGCCTCTTCCTGTGTCCATGCCGGAAGATTTTCCACCTTTTCAAATACCGCATCCTCGATTTCGTCTACCTGAAAAAGCTCCAGCAGGCGGTTAATGGTATATACTTTGTCCTCCGGATCTACCAGTCCGGTGCTCAGACCATATTTTACTAACTCTAAAATGTTCTCCTGAATCATCTCGTACTCCTTTTTATAAAGCCTGTCGGCAAATGCGGTTCCAATCAGCTCCGCACACATTTACCCTATGTAATACGTTCTTAAATCAGACGGCTTGGGCCATCTCCGATGGAAACCACATAAAATTCCGGTGTCTTTCCGACTTTTTCCTCATATGCCTTTGTCAGCTTCTCCTTGAATTCGTCCACGGATGCATCCTTTACGATACTGACCGTGCATCCACCGAATCCGCCTCCGGTGATACGGGAACCGATCACACCAGGAATCTTCCATGCTTCATCCACAAGTACATCCACTTCCGGACAGGAGGTCTCATAATCGTCACGCAGGGAAACATGGGAAGCATTCATAAGTTTTCCGAATGTTTCAATATCGTTTTCCTTCAGAGCCCTGACTGCTGCGATTGTACGCTGATTCTCGTAAACCGCATGTTTGCCTCTCTTTCTGGCAACTTCATCCTTAATGGCTCCCTTGTACTGCTCAAACTGCTCATCCGTCAGATCTCCAAGCGTTTTGATATCCACAACGGTCTGCAGATCCTTCAGTGCCTGTGCACTCTCATTTCTGCGGTCATTGTATGCGGAAGTAACCAGGCTGTGTTTTACCATACTGTTGGTGACGACAATTTTTGCCCCGTCAAGTACGATTGGTGCATATTCAAAAGAAAGATCCGAAGTATCAAGGAAAATTGCATTGTCCTTTTTCCCCATGGCAGATGCAAACTGATCCATAATTCCACAGTTGCAGCCATTGTAGTTGTTCTCGGAATACTGTCCGATCAGAGCCAGATCCTGATTGGTCACATCAAAACCATACAGATCCTTTAACATATATCCGGTAACCACTTCTAAGGATGCGGAAGAAGAAAGTCCGGAACCGTTTGGAATATTTCCAAATAACGCAATATCCAGACCGGTTTCTAACTTCATGCCACGTCCTTCAAATGCCCACATAACCCCCATCGGATAGTTGGTCCACAATCCATCCGGGTCCGGAGTAAATGCATCCAGCGAACTTTCGATTACTCCCAGTTCATCGAAGTTCATGGAATAAAAACGCAGTTTCCGATCAGTTCTCTTTCTCGCTGCCATGTAGGTTCCAATGGTAAGTGCACATGGAAATACATGTCCGCCGTTGTAATCGGTATGCTCACCGATCAGATTTACACGTCCCGGTGCAAAATATACTCTGATGTCCCCCTCATCGCCAAAGATTTCTTTAAACTTTGCTAATACATCATTCTGAATCATTGTTCTCTCCCTTTCTACATGTTTATCCGCTGCTTGGTGCAACGGTTCGTTTTCTTGATAATTCCATTATACATGAAGGGGAATTCTTTGCAATATGCTTTGCGCAACTTGCAACATTCCCATTCCTTCATGCAACAATTTTACATATCTTATTTTCTAAAATCACGAATCACTTCCAGTGCCGGAAGGACATTTCCATCGTAGTCAAACAATGCCTGATTTGCCCACTCATTGCCACATGGTCCCGGATCATTCATATACTTTAAGGATGCCGGCGTTGCCCAGCCGCTTCCGTGTACCGGAATCCATGCAGGCTCCCACCAGAAAAATCCCAGACCTTTGTTGTCACGCACATGTGCCACGCGGTTTAAGAAGTCCTTCGTAAAATCTACCTGTCCCTGTACCGTCATCGGATACTCGATCTTTGCCACAAGTTCCGGCTTTGTCGCATATCCCTTTCGCTCACTGTCCTTTAGTTTCTCATACTGCTTGTAATCTTCCATGGTATATCCCATAGAAACCTCTGCCACGATCAGTTCCTTCCCGTAACGGGCTGCCATATCGTTCATGTTGTCTTCAAGCATCTGCAGGGTGCCATGCCAGAACGGGTAATAGGAAAGTCCGATATAATCAAAATCTTCCCCACGCTCCATATAATGATCGAACCAGTCGCGGTACATCTCATTGTTTCCACCGTTGTCGAGATGAATCATCAGCGGGATCTCCGGCTTAACAGCACGGCATGCCCGGATACCGGAACTGATAAATCTTGCAATATTGTCATAATTCGGCTTTAATCCCTCCGGCCAGAGCAGTCCGTTGGTCACTTCGTTGCCCACCTGGATCATTGTCACATTGACACCAGCTTCCAGTACTTTGCGCAGAGAATCCCCGGTAAACTCATAAACTGCCTGTTCCAGCTGGTCCGCGTCAAAATCTTTCCATGCCTTTGGCTTAATCTGTTTTCCCGGATCTGCCCAGAAATCACTGTAATGAAAATTTAATAATATGCCGAATCCCGCATCGGATACTTTCTTTCCGATGGCAATTGTCTCTGCCAGATCATTGCATCCGGCACCGTACGGTTCACCGGTTTCGGAATACGGGTCATTCCACAGACGCAGACGGATTGTGTCCACATCATAATCTCTCATGATGTCTAAAATATCCCGCTCTTTTCCATGGTCATAATATTTTGCCCCACAGCGCTCTAACTCAAGCAATGTGGAAAGGTCCATTCCTTTAATAAATCTGCTCATCTTTTCTCCTTTTCTTCGAAAACGTTTACCATCCCTTTAATGCGTTAATATGAAAGTTCTGTAATTTCCGCTCATACCGCTGTGGATTGATCTTCCACTGGTATGGCGACGTATTAAAAAATTTTTTAAAATTCCGGTTAAAGGTGGAAGTTGTGGAAAATCCTGCCTTTCTGGCAACCTCATCCATCGAATCATTGCCATGCTTCATCTGTTCACACGCGTATTGTACACGCACCAGATTCACATAATCCATCGGCAGCATATGCACATATTCTTCAAACACTTTCCGGAAAGATGTCTCACTCATCCCACAGACCTGCGCAAGGGTGCACACTTTTACCTCTTCCTGATAATGGTCATTGACAAACGTGAGTGCATCTGCGATCTGCCGCATTGTTCCGCTTCCTGCCGCCTCAAGTCTCGTCTGTGTCTGTACTTCATTCAGACGAAACATCTCATACACCAGCACATGCAGATAACTTGTGATCACCTGACGATAATACGGACTCTGCTTTTTTTCTTCCCGGATGATGGCATTGACGATCTCTGCAATCTCCGGACACTCGCTCCCATGCAGCAAATGTGCCGATCTGCGTACCAGTTCAATAGCCTCATTTTTTTGTGCAATCCGGTCGCCATACAGTTCCTCCATGACATGGTTGACATCCACATATAAAAATTCCCAGGAATTTCTGGTCATTCCATTACTGATCGTTGTATGCGGAATATTCGGTGGAATCAGGGTAACAGAATTCGTCCGGTAGGTATACGTGTGTTCATTTATAATAAGCTCCCCTTCCCCTTTTCTGCAAATTCCAATCTCCATAAGGTTATGGAAATGCAGATAAAAATTGTCATGTCCGTATACCCGATTCCACTCCTCTCCCAACAAAGCAAGTACCGGTTCTCCCTGTGGAATTTCATAAAGACGCAGTTCCACGGTTTCTTTTTGTTTTCGTCCCATAGGCATATTATACTCCCTGAAAGTTATACCCTGATATTAAAAACGTGCGGCAGCTGCCGCACGTTCTTTTTAGTCGAAATCAAACTTGTCGAATCTCTTATGCATTGCCCCATAACGGAATCGAACCATCTCATTTTTCGCTAAAACGTCTTCCTCCGTACCTCTGTACTGGCAGCGGATACAACTGTAAATCTTTGTATCTTTATTGTAAAACATATCGATGTCGAGGTCTCTCATAAAGCAGGACGGACATCTGTAATTTAATTTGCCTTTTCCAAGTTGAGCCATGTTGCAAATACCTCCTTGTCTGTAATAGTCTTCTTATATCCAAGTTTAAACATTGGTGAGAATGCATATCCTTCCTCAATGTATCCTTCTGCGTCTGTAGAAGAAGCAGTCAGGGAAACTTTGGTGTCGATTGGAGGCACTACAGCGCTGACTGCGGTTGCTCCTGCCAGGACTTCACTGCGGCACTTGTATGCATAGTGAATGGTCTTTTCATCTGCACCTTCGCATTTTAATACGACAGATGTCATATCTTCCGGATACTCTGTGGTTCCGTAGCATGCTACCATGTACTCATCAATGGTAACCTCTGCATCAGGATCACTCATCTCGAGAATATTTCTTTCGATCTTGATCTTAGAAGAACCTTCCTCAAAATATTCCTTTGTCTGTAATTTTACTGTCAGTCCGTTAAACTCGATGGTTACCGGGTCCAGTGTCAGGATTCTGGTATTGCCTTCCTGTGAGAAATGTGCATGTGTCGGGCAGAGGCACAGATCTACTTCCTCACCCTTGTAGCAGAGCTTTGCACTTCTGACGGTTCCTTCTCCTGCGTAATGTGTAAAGTATCCGGCACGGTACTTCTCCTGAATCAGGAATGGATAAGAAGCATCCTGTACATGAGGTGTTCCGATACCAACCGGCCAGTTTAATTTTGCAACATATGGACGAAGGTCAACAATCGCACCACCCTGATCCATATTAACACAGGCTCTCATAAACGGATCGCAGTACCAGAACAGCTGCTTGTCAGATCCGTATAAAATATCTCTCCAAAGGGCACATTCCGGCTCTGTATAACGTTTCTCGTCGGTAATACCTTTCTTCTTTCTGTAGTGATCTGCGAACTCGGACATGGTCATATCTACCAGCTTGCCCTCTTTCTTCAAATCTCCGTAATACTTACATCCGTCACTGTATGACTTTAACAGCAGATCATATGGAGCCTCCCAGCGGCCCATCTTGTTCATCCAGCCTGGTCCGACGAACATCATGTTGTAAGCATATCCATTGTTGTATTTTTCCAGATCACGATACTGATCGATCAGGTTATACAGATACGGATACTCCCAGGTCTTTGTATCATAAATCATACCGCGAAGCACGTTCTGTGGATGTGTACCGAAGTTTGATCCGTTTCCGTCATAACATGCAATCAGGTCACGGGAAAGGTGTGGGATAGCTACGATTCCACTGTCCTCTGCCTGATTTGCTGCCGGCGCATGTGTATTCTGCTTGGATGGAATCCATGGTGCCCATGGGCCGCCATCGAAAAGTGTATACCAGGAGTTGTTACAGGTATGATATGCTTTCGGGCCTTCCTCCCAGCAGGTAGCTACCGCACACTTCACAGACGGGTAAGCTTCCTTCACATAATTGATCAGCTCTGCGTCCATATAGTAGGAACCGGTTGACTCCGGGTAAAAGCCGAAACGATCATGGAATTTCTCGAACACATCATTAACGATTGCCTTCTTGTCTTCCATGGAAAACATCCAGATACAGAAATCTTTTGTCTTATATTTCTCACGGAACTCTTCGCAAGGCAGTCCCAAAAGGGAAAGTGCGATTTCGTCTCCATAGACTTCATGATCATGTTTTGCGATCTCAACCGCTTCATCGTTAAACAAAGAAGCATATGTCATCTGAATGGTAACTTTCAGGCCATTCTCATGTGCCAGTCTCTGCTGTGTCTTGAAAATATCGAGAGACTCTGTAAGTAAAGCCTTATCTCCGATATCCTCTTCCTTTCCCTGTCCGGTCACGGTTGCAGAATACTCTGGAACCATCTCCGGGCGATGGATGATGTTTACAATAAATTTGTCCATCTCGTTCTCCCTCCGCTAGATGTATTTTATTTCTGGACTGCGCTTTTGCGCAATCGGTTGTTCTATGGTTCTAGTATAACAAGAGAGTCCCACAGTGTCAATGTATAATTTTGATATATTTCGCTTTCTTTTTTGCACACTTTTCACAATTCCAAGCATATTCTTTTTTATTTGCGCAATCGGTTGTTTTGTGTAATTTTTAATATTTTTCGTATTTTTTAGTATATTTTTCATGCATATAGAACCCACATTTTGCGCAAATTCATTTATTTTTCATCATCCAAACAC
>ENA-OQNM01000104-OQNM01000104.1-human-gut-metagenome-genome-assembly--contig:-NODE-104-length-29670-cov-3.905291_pt1 | contig 29670 bp, 27 predicted proteins | sample MGYA00242632_ERZ504886 | MGnify/ENA primary metagenome ERZ504886 (study PRJEB26092, sample SAMD00036424) | human gut metagenome | host: Homo sapiens | study: EMG produced TPA metagenomics assembly of... | reverse complement strand
ACCATTTCGCCCGATGCATTGGGAACGCTCAGTTTCAGGACATCGTCGATGACACGCTGGGCATGGTCACCTGCTCCCAGCTTCACTTGGTAGATGTGGCCGAACTGCACATAATCATTGACGTAGGGGTCTTCTCCATGCCGTGCCCGCAGGAAGTGCCCGTCAACGCGGCCATCCGCTCGCGCACGAAAAAGCCGACGCTGAAAGCCGAATAGAAGACGGCAATCGCAAGCAGGCCTTCCAATCGCAAAACCAAGGAAAAACAAGACATGAGCAGCACACAATACGATGACGCGATCCTCGATTCCAACGCCATCGACCCCACTGACAAAAACGGCAACCCGATTCCCGTGACCATTCCGATCATGCTGGCCCCCGGCATCAAAGTCGTCTACACCACGCGACTCGGCGGCACCAGCGAAGGCGATTTCGCGCACTTCAACCTCGGCGGCAAATCCGGCGACAAGCCGGAACACGTGCTCGCCAACCGCAAGGCGCTCGCCGACGTGCTCGGCGCGAAAATCAGCCTCATCAGCCAGGTGCATTCCGGCGACGCGGTGGACGTGGACGAATCATTCGTCATCAACCAGCCGTTCGGATTCGACGTGTCCGGCACGAAGAAGCCGGAAGACGAGACGGACGGCGAAAACAACGCGACGGGGAATGACGGTGAGCCGACCGTCATCGAAGCCGACGGCCAAGTGACGTCCCGGAAGAACGTGGCGCTCGGCATGTTCGCCGCCGACTGCCTGCCGGTGCTCATGGCCGATCCCAAAGCCGGCGTGATCGGCGCAGCGCACTGCGGCCGTCGCGGTCTGCAGAAAGGCGTGATCGGCGCGACCATCGAGAAGATGGTGGCCAAGGGCGCCCAGCCGGAACGTATCGTCGCCACGCTCGGCCCCTGCATCTGCGGCGACTGCTACGAGGTCGGCGGCGACATCGCCGACGAATTCGATGCGCAGTTCCCGGGAACCTTCACGTTGAGCCGATTTGGCCAGCCGGGCATCGACATCGCCGCGGCCGCCCTGCAGGAGCTTGCCAAAGCGGGCGTGCCGGCCGACAACATCGTCTCATCCCGTCCACGCGTCAACGCGGCCACGCAGTACCTGTCCGAAGACGAGGAACTGGCCGGCATCTGCGCCGCCGATGGCGAAGGCGATCCGAAGCTTTCCGAACGGTTCAACAAGATCCGCCGCAGCCTGTGCACGCTCGAAAACCCCGTTGTGGTTCTCGCATCGCCGCGCGTCGCTCGCCAAAAAACCAGCATGAAGGACGCATGCTGGCGCTGATCGTACGCGAATAATCACCATACGAGCCATACAAGCCACGCGATTCGAGTGATTCGCGTGGCCACTGTTGCGGATTGCGTGCAGAACCCGCCGCGGAACGGGGTGGCATGCGGCCGCGGCTTTACGGTGGAGCATATGAGTAAGGGAGAGCAGATGCAGGAACAGAAGATGCCGGTCGTGGCCGTGGTGCTGGCAGCGGGATTCGGCACCCGATTCGACGAGAACAACCCCAAGCAGCTGGTGTCGGTGGGCGGCAAGCCAATCGTCTGCTGGAGCATCGAGGCATTCGAAAACAACGACCGCATCAGCGACATCATCGTGGTGGTCAACGAACGTGTCGAAGAGACGGTGAACGAGCTTATCGACGAAGCCGGCTATGCCAAAGTGCGGGCCATCGTTCCCGGCGGCGCCGAACGCGTGGACAGCACGCTCGCCGCCCTGGACCTGCTCAAACAGGCCGGCATTCCCTCCGGCGCGAAAATCCTCATCCATGACGGCGTGCGTCCGTTCGTCGAGGAGCGGTCCATCGACGGCTGCATCGACAGCTTGGACCAGTTCAACGCCGCCACCGTGGCCTACGCCTCCACCGACACGATTCTGCTCACAGAGGATCTGGGCGATCGCAAGGTGGTCAAATCCGTGCCGGAACGTCCGAACACCTTCCGCGCGCAGACCCCGCAGGCGTTCCGTTTCGGCACCATCGTCAAAGCCTACGAACTGGCCGCCGCCGACCCCGACTTCCACCCGACCGACGACACGCGCGTGGTGGTGGACTACCTGCCCGACGAGCCGGTCGCCATCGTGGACGGTTCCGAAACGAACCTCAAAATCACCACGCCATCCGACATGCCGATCGCCGAAGGCATCGCCCGTAGCCTCGACCCCGAACACGCCAAGGAGGAAGCCAAGGCGCGCATGCACGCCGTGTTCGCCGAAGCGTTCTCCCAGATGCACAGCCGTTGATTTTCATCGAACGTTAAGTCCGTCGACGTGTCGGCAGACTTAACGTTCAACACATTCACCACGTACACTGGAAACCATGCAGCAGATCAACATCGTCATCTCCGGTTTCACGCCCTACGAAGGCATCGACGTCAATCCGGCCGTGCTCGTGCCGGCGGCGGTAGCCAAGCAATGGGCCGATCCGGCGCAATCGCAGGCGATCTCCGAAGAACTGCTGCAGGACATCGCCGTCACCGTCACCAACGTCACGCTTCCGGTGAGCTTCGCCAAAGCCTGGCCCACACTGCTGGAAGCCATCGAACAGGCCAAGCCGGACATCGTCATCGCCACAGGGCTCAAGCGCACCTCCCGTGGCATTCTGCTGGAACGATGCGCCACAAATCTCATGGATGCGGCCAAGCCGGATGCCGACAACGTGATTCCGCTCCGCCGCCCGATCGACCCGGAAGGTCCGGCTGCGTACTGGACGCGCCTGCCGTTGCGGTCGATACTGCACGATTTCGCCAAACACGAGATTCCCGCCGCGTTGAGTTCCGACGCCGGTACGTTCGTATGCAATTCGCTGTTCTATCATCTGCTCAACTGGTCGGCGGGCCAGGAACGTCGCATTCTGTCGGGGTTCGTCAGCCTGCCGATCGTCAACGGTCGGCCGCACGAACGTGGACTGTCGATCGAACAGCAGACCGCTGCGGTCGATGACGTGCTGCGTGAATCGGTACGATACTTCCTGCAACCCTCGTCAAGCGACATTCTGCTTGGCTGAGGACGGCTCCGCTTTCTACGGCACGATTTTCTGCGACATGTGAGTCATGCGGTTTCGACACGTGGTCGCGGACATACCGCCATACCCCCGACCGGACTTTTTCGTAACGATTTCTGTGCTCTCTGTGAGAATAATGCATTTCGTTCTGCGTGCCGCCTGCTGACTGAGATAGAGTACTGAACGAGTGCGCGCTGGCAGATGCGCAAAGTGTAGGGAATTCGTGAAAGGAAAAGGGCATGGTTGAGCAGTTCCCAATCGTGTTGAGGGGGTACGACAAGGATCGAGTCGACGAGGCGTTCGCTTCGGCTCAGGAGACGGTGAACCGTCTGCGTGAGCAGGTCAAGGCCGACGACCAGACCATCCTTGAGCTGCAGGCGCAGCTGCAGGAAGAGAAAAACAAGAAGGCCAACCCGAATTCGTTCGCATCTCTGGGCGCCAACGCGCAGCAGATGCTCGCCAGCGCGGAACAGACCAGCGCCGAGCTGCTTGAACGAGCCAAGAAGGACGCTTCCGCGGCCCGCGCCACGGTGCAGCTGCAGGCTGAAACACTGCTGAACAACGCCAAAATCGACGCCAAGCGCATCATGGACGACGCCAACGCCAAGGCGGCCAAGGTGCTCGGTGACGCCAAGGACGAATCCGAAGCCATGAGGGCCAATGCCCAGCATGAGGTCGACCAGATGCGCAGCGAGGCCCAGAAGGCCGTGGTGGCGCAGCGTCAGACCGTCGATCTGGAACTGACCAACTCCCGTGAGGAACACGGCAAGCGTCTTGCCGCCGAACGCGCCACGCAGGAACGTGAGATTTCCGACATGCGCACCGAGGCGACCAGCAAGATCGCCGAACAGCGCAAGAACGCCAATGAGGAGATCTCCCGCCTGAAGAGCGAGACCAACGACCAGATCGAATCCGCGCTTGCCGAAGCCAACAAGAAGCTGGCGGACGTGCGCGAGCAGGTGTCCAAGATGATGACCGACGCGCAGCGCCGTGCCGCCGAAATCACCGACACCGCCAAGGCGAAGGCCCAGGAGATCACTGATGAGGCGGAAGTGCACCGCACCAAGACCATCAGCCAGGTCAACGCCGAAGTGGAGCAGATCCGCGCCGACATCTCCGCCCAGCAGGAGGAGGCCACGAAGAAGGTCAATGAGCTGCTCACCGACCTGAACGAACGTCGCGAGGCCGCCAACAAGCAGGCCAGCGAGTTGATTTCCTCCGCGCAGAAGACCCGTGACGAGGCTGAGGCGTACGCTTCCAGCAAGCGTGACGAGGCGGACGCGAACGCGGCAAGCATCCTCAAGCAGGCCACCGAAGACGCCGACGAGCAGATCAACGAGCGTCGCGAGGCCGCGAAGAAGGAACTGGACGGCGTGCAGCAGCGCATCGCCGACCTGCAGAGCCGTGAGGCCCAGATCACGCAGCGCGTCAGCGAACTGCGTGCCATGTTCTCCAACGCGTTCTCCGGTTTCGGCATGAACGACCTGTCCGTGGTCAACGCCGTCGATGAAGGCGAGCCTTCCGACGCGCAATCTGATGACGACGCGCAGCACGACGATGAGACCGCCGCACCGGCAGACGCCGACACGCAGGATGCCGTCGAGAACGATTCCGCAGCCGAGACCGAGCCGGAAGGCGACGCCGAATCCGCAGACGCTTCGCAGAACAACTGAAACCATAGAAAGGGAATGGATAATGACCGACATCACGCCATTGAGCGGTGATGAACTGAACAAGCTCGTCGACGATTTCGAAGCAAGCGAGCACAATCGCATGGCCATGAACGCCGTCACGGCGGCCGGCATCGACAAGGTGGCGCGCAACTACGATCGCGCCCGTCTGATGCAGCGTCGTTTCTCCACCGTCGTGGACAACGGCACCGTCACCCATCAGGACCGTTCCGGCCGTTGCTGGCTGTTCAGCTCGCTGAACGTGGCCCGTTTCGTGGCCAAGCAGAACATGGGTCTTAAGGAGTTCGAGTTCTCCCAGAACTACGCCATGTACTACGACAAGCTCGAACGCGTCAACTACTTCCTGAAGGACGTGGCGGCTCTGGTAGAGGCCGGCGAGCCTGCCGATTCGCGTCTGATGCAGCATCTGCTGTCCGACGTGATGGGCGACGGCGGCCAGTGGACCATGGCCATGAACGTGTACAAGAAGTACGGTGCCGTTCCGAAGGATCTGTTCCCGGAGACCGAATCCTCCAAGAACACCGGCGAAATGAACGTGCAATTGCGTCGCCTGCTGCATACGGCCGTCGCGCACATGTATGCTGATCCGGCTTCGATCGAATCGGTAATCGCCGAAGCGACCGCCGCCGGACACCGCATTCTGACGATTCACTTGGGCGAGCCGCCGAAGAGCTTCGACTGGGAGTGGACCGACAAGGACGGCGAGTTCCACCGCGATGGTGAGGTCACGCCTGTGGAATTCTGGCAGAAGTACGTCGGTTCCGCTGATTTGGAAAGCTACGTGTGCCTGGTCGACGATCCTCGTCAGGAGCATGCGAAGGGCAAGAAGATCGGTATCGAGCACTTGGGTAATGTGGCCGGGGGAGACCCGACCGAATACCTGAACGTGCCGAACCAGTTCATGAAGGATTGCGTGCGTCAGATTCTCGAAGAGCAGGGCATTCCAGTATGGTTCGGTGCTGACTGCCACCCGATGATGGATCGTGAAAACGGCGCTTGGGCTACTGATCTGTTTGAATACGGCAAGGTGTATGGCGTCGACTTCGATCTGAACAAGGAAGATCGCGTGCGTTTCGCCGATTCCGCGATGAACCACGCTATGGCGTTCGTCGGCGTGGACGTGGCCGAAGACGGCACGACCACCCGTCGTTGGCGTGTGGAGAACTCTTGGGGCGACAAGATCGCAGACAAGGGCTACTTCACTATGAGCGACGACTGGTTCACCGAATACGTGTACGAGGTCGCCGTGCCGAAGGCGCTGCTCCCTGCCGAATATCAGGCCGCTCTTGACGAGCCAGCCACCATGCCTCCCCGCATGGGATCCGATGGGCGCTCTGGCTGACTGATACGTAAACCGACAAACCGATTGACGAATGCCGACTGCATGGGACTTCGACAAAAAGTCCAGCATGCAGTCGGCATTCGTGTTATTCCACTTTTATCCGTTAAGGTAACTTCGGTGATTATCATCCATGCACAGTATGCATGAAGCAGGTATGCAGGTATAAGGAGGAGCAGAAGAGATGTCAGGTCTTCGCGGTCCAGATAGTTCGAAGGATGCGCAGTTGTTGGATAACGCCGTGTTTCCGGAGACCGTGGATGTCAATATTCGTCAGCTTGACCCGATTCCCGCTCCCCGATATTTTCTGAAGGAACTTCCGCTCACGAACGAGATGAGCGATCTGGTGTTGAAGTCCCGTCAGGAGATTCGTGACGTGCTGCATGGCCGTGACGATCGTCTGCTGGCCATCGTCGGCCCGTGTTCGATTCATGATCCGAAGGCTGCGCACGAGTATGCGGAGAGGCTTGCCGCCGTCAAGAAGGAGCTTGATGGTCGTCTGGTCATCGTCATGCGCGTGTATTTCGAGAAGCCGCGCACCACGATCGGTTGGAAGGGTCTGATCAACGATCCTGATCTTGACGGCCAGTTCAATATTCGCAAGGGCATGTTCATGGCACGCAAGGTGCTCACCGACGTGCTGGGGCTCGGCTTGCCCGCCGCTACGGAATGGCTTGATCCGATTACCCCGCAGTATATTTGCGATCTGATCAGCTGGGGCGCTATTGGCGCGCGTAATACGGAAAGCCAGGTGCACCGCGAGCTGGCGTCCGGCATGTCCATGCCGATCGGCTTCAAGAACGCTACGGATGGTTCCATCAAGCCGGCGGCCGATTCGTGTTTCGCGGCCGCTTTCGAGCATCATTTCCTCTCCATCAATCTGGATGGTCGTGTGATTTCCGCGGAGACCAAGGGCAATCCCGACTGCCATCTGGTGCTGCGTGGTTCCTCGCATGGTCCGAACTACGATGCCGCTTCCGTGGCCCAAGCGTTGGCGGATCTCAAGGCTTCCAAGGCTTCCGGACCAAGCGAGCATGGTCTGATCATCGATGCCGCGCACGGCAACTGCGGCAAGAACGAGGTGCGCGAGGCCGAAGTGGTCGAAGAAATCGCCGCACGCGTCGCGGGCGGCGAACAGGGCATTCTCGGCATCATGATGGAAAGCTTCCTCAAGGCGGGCAATCAGAAGCCCGCGCCGCTCGACCAGCTGGAATACGGCAAGTCGATCACCGACGCATGCGTGCCGTGGGATCGTACCGAGCAGCTGCTGCACACGCTTGCCGACGCGGTCGACGCGCGTCGCAAGCTTGGCTGATGTTTCTGCACCATCGTTGCTATCCTTGGGAAAGGAAGCGACAAGGAGAGCGAGATCATGCAGCAGCAGCTGAACACGCCTGAGGATTTACGTGCCATTAGGCAGGCCATGGATGAGGGCAAGAATCCGCTGGTGGAGACCGACGTGCCGCGCTGGGAGGACCAGGTGGGCATCAGCCGCATCGTGAACCGCCGCGTGCTGGAATTCGAAGTGTTGCCCACGCCGGCGCAGGTGCTGGGCGACCTGCCGTTGAGCGAGCAGGCGCAGGAGATCGTCGCCTATTCGCGTGATGAGATTCGTGCCTGCCTGTACGGTCAGGACGATCGCCTGCTGGTGGTTGTCGGTCCGTGTTCCGTTCACGATCCGAAGGCCGCGCTCGATTACGCGCGTCGCCTGTCCGCGTTGAAAGGCGAGTTGGATGGCGAGCTGCTGATCGTCATGCGCGTGTATTTCGAGAAGCCGCGCACCACGGTCGGTTGGAAGGGTCTGATCAACGATCCGGATATCGACGGCAGCTGCAATATCAGGAAGGGCTTGCTGTTGGCCCGCCGCACGCTGCTTGGCGTGCTTGACGAGGGTTTTGGCGGCGGCCACGGAGTTTTTGGAGCCGACCAGTCCGCAGTATATTTCCGACGCGATTAGCTGGGGTGCGATCGGCGCGCGCAATACGGAAAGCCAGGTGCACCGGCAGTTGGCGTCCGGCCTGTCCATGCCGATCGGCTTCAAGAACGCCACGGACGGTTCCATCAAGGCTCCGGCCGATTCCTGCTTCGCTTCCGCACAACAGCACACGTTTTTCGGCATCGACCATCTCGGCCGCGCCGCCGTGGTCAAAACGCTCGGCAATCCCGACTGTCATGTGGTGTTGCGTGGTTCCTCGCACGGCCCGAATTACGATGCCGCTTCGGTGGCCAAGGCCATGGACACCATCCGCGCCGAAATGCCGGCCGATTCCGCTGCGGCACATGGGCTGATCGTCGACTGCTCGCATGGCAACTCCGGCAAGGACGAGCATCGTCAGGCGCAGGTGGTGCGTGACATCGCGGGCCGTATCGCCAAAGGCGAGCAGGGCATCACCGGCATCATGATGGAAAGCTTCATCGAAGGCGGCAACCAGAAGGCCGCGCCGCTCGACCAGCTCGTCTACGGCAAGTCCATCACCGACAAATGTCTGAGCTGGAACACCACGGAACAGCTGCTACGCGAGCTTGCCCATGCGGTGGCCGTGCGCCGCTGGAAGTGACCGATTCGATTCACTATCCGCGCGATTGCAGAAAATTCGGGAAACGCGAATCGCAATCGACGTAAAACAACACTCAAGACAGCACGTAAGACAGCACGTAAGACAGGGAGAGTGCAATGACCGCAATCGCCATCATCGGCGCCATGGATGAGGAAGTCGCCAATATCGCAACGGCACTGAGCAACGTCACCGTCACCGAGGAAGCCGGCGTCAAGGTGACGCGCGGCACCCTCGAAACCAACAAGGGCACCGCCGTCAACGTCGCCGCGACCGTCGGCGGCATGGGCACCGTCAACATCGCCGCCACCACGCAGCATCTGATCGATGCTGACCAGCCGGACGCCGTGATCTTCTCCGGCATCGCGGGCAATCTCAACACGAATCTGCACATCAACGACGTGGTGCTCGGCGGCACCCTGCGCTATCTCGACACCGACATGCGATTGGTGGGCCAGTTCAAGCCCGGCACCGCCGACCGGCCCATCGAGGAATACCATAGCGACGACCGTCTGCTCGAACTGGCCGACCAGGCGCTGAACGACTTGAACATTCACCATATCGTCGGCATCATCGCCACCGGCAACTATTTCGTCGATGATCCGCAGAAGGTCGAGCAGGTGATCCGTGAGACCGGCGCGGACGCGGTGGAAATGGAAGGCGCCGCCGTCGCGCATGTCGCCGCCCGCAACGACGTTCCCGCATTGGTGATTCGCGCGCTGAGCGACAACGCGGACACCGACTACGAGGATTTCAAAACGTTCGACATTTCCGAATACGCGGACACCGCCGCGAAACTGACGGTGAACATCGCCAAACGCATGTAGCGTTCATGTGGCGTTGCGAAACGCCTAACGTTGCGAAAAGCCGTTTCCACATCCCGTTTGCCGCATGACCCGTCATCATGCATCGTCATATCGGCAAACGGGACGTCTCATATTCCGATATGCTGCGTTTCGGAAGATGAACGGCAGGAAAACTTCCGGTGGCGTGAGAGCATCGCATACGCGAAAGCCTCTCCGAAGCCGCTAGTCTTAAGGAAGAACTGAGGATTATCGGAAGGTGAACGCATGACGTTGGAGCAGATGCTGGCAACGCCGTCGGTGGTTGCGGCATTGGTGGTCGTGGCCGTGGTCGTGTTCGTCGTGGCGTTCCTGCTTGGCCGCAGACGAGGCTTCCAGGATGTGCAGGACGGCGTCGACCCCAATGATCCGAGCCTGTTCGGAGCTGCGAAGAACACGTCCCTGTTCGGCCCCCGCGTTCCCGTCGCAGTCCACGGAACGCCACGCTGGTGGCCGTCATGCCCGAACGCTTTGGTTGGTCGTAGACTCGCTGGCCACGGTCCAATACGCATCCCCGGCCGCGCGGCGCTTCGGCATCATCCACGACCAGGCGATGGCGCTCGCGGAAATCCGCGACATCGTGAAACTGGTCTCCACAGACAGCGTGGTGCGCGAACGCGAACTGACCATCCCCCTGCACGGCCGCACGCGAACGGGCGTGGTGAACACGAACGGCAAAGGCGTCGAAGCCGGCAAGCCGCTGCCCGAAGACACGCTCTACCTGCACGTGCGCGTCGGACAGATCGCCGACAACCTATTTGCGATTTTCATTTCCGACATGAGCGAGCAACGCCGTTTCGAAATCATGCGGCGCGATTTCGTCACCAACGTCTCGCACGAACTGAAAACCCCGGCAGGCGCGATTTCTCTGCTCGCCGAAACGATCGGCGACGCGGCCGACGATCCGGACGCGGTGAAATACTTCTCCGGCCGAATCTCCAAGGAATCCGAACGATTGACGGAACTGGTCCACCGTCTGATCGACCTGCAGAAAGCGCAAAGCGCGGCAGCGATGCTCAACGCGGAACGGCTGTCCGTGCTGTCCGTGGCACGCGAGGCGCTCGCCGAAAACCAGGTCAAGGCCGAATCGAAGCACATCAGCCTGGTCCTGTCCGTGAACGGCCGGCAGGTGCTGGTGCATGCGAACGCCGAGGAACTGGCCAAGGAAGCCGAACAGAACCTGGACGTGTTCGTGGTCGCTGACCATGAGACCATCAAAACTGCGGTGAAGAACCTGGTGGAGAACGCCATCAACTATTCGCCGGAACATACCACGGTGGCCGTCGGCATCGGCATCGAATCCGGCAAGGTGGCGATTCGCGTCGTGGACCAGGGCATCGGCATCCCCGCGGCGTCGCTCAGCAGAATTTTCGAGCGATTCTACCGCGTCGATCCGGCGCGCTCCCGGGAAACCGGCGGCACCGGCCTGGGATTGGCCATCACCAAGCATTGCGTCGAGGATTGCGGCGGCACCATCTCCGTATGGTCGCGCGAGGGGGAGGGATCCACCTTCACCATCACGATGCCGCAGGCTTCGGGCGCTGCGGAACCCGACCATCCGGCGGATTCGGCGAATGATAACACCCGTGAAAAGAAACAGTCCGGCCACTCCACCACAACAGAGAATGAGGAGAACCACTGATGACGCGAATTCTGATCGTCGAGGACGAAGAGTCGTACCGTGAGCCGCTGGTCTACCAGCTCACCCGTGAAGGGTACGACGTGTCCGCCGCGGCCACCGGTGAAGAAGGATTGGAACTGTTCACCAAGGGTGGTATCGATCTGGTGCTGCTCGATCTGATGCTGCCCGGTCTTGACGGCACCGCGCTGTGCCGTCGGATCCGCGAGCAAAGCCGTGTGCCGATCATCATGCTGACCGCGAAAAGCGCGGAAATCGACAAGGTCGTCGGCCTTGAAATCGGCGCGGACGACTACATCACCAAACCGTATTCCTTCCGTGAGCTGCTGGCACGCATCCGCGCGGTGCTGCGCCGCAACCAGATGGTCGCCGAATCCGGAGAAGCCGCCGACGACGATATTCCGCTCGTATGCGGTGACATTTCCATGAGAATCGGCCAGCATGAGGTGACGGTCCGCGGCGAGAACGTGTTCTTCCCGCTGAAGGAATTCGAACTGCTGGAATACCTCATGCAGAACAAGGGCCGCGTGATGACCCGCCACCAGCTGATCGACCGCATCTGGGGCTCCGACTATGTCGGCGACACCAAGACGCTGGACGTGCATGTCAAGCGCGTGCGCGCCAAAATCGAGGAGGACCCGGGCCATCCCAAGTATCTGACCACCGTGCGCGGCCTCGGATACAAGATCGATACGCCAAGCGAATGATGATGAAAGGCTTGGGCATTCGCATCGTGCTTGCAAAGAACCGTGAACGGAAGGAACGTCGAACGGCGAAGGTGTCGTAGACTGTTCATCTTCCGTTCACCGTTTTTGGTTTGGGGCGAGTGAAACGCCCAATAGGCTGGAGATTGTCATGAAGAACGATGGCGACAACAGAAAATCGAAAAATCAGAAACACACGCCATCTGAACGTTGACAGAGGGAAAAGAATAATGCGTAACTCCATTCTCGTACGCTCCATCGCCGCTGTGTCCGGCATTGTGATGCTGGCTTCCGTCGCGGCTTGCGGTGACAACACCACCGCTTCCACCGATTCTTCGGCCAAGTCCGATACCAAGACCGAAACCGTTTCCGGCAACTTCTCCGGCGCTGGCGCTTCTTCCCAGCAGGCCGCCGTCGAAGCTTGGATCGCCGGCTTCCAGGGCACCAACCCGGACGCCAAGGTCGCTTACAACCCGTCCGGTTCCGGCGCTGGCGTGTCCACCTTCCTGACCGGTGCAACCGCATGGGCCGGCTCCGACGCTGCTCTCGCCGATAACGAGGTCGAGCAGTCCAAGAGCGTGTGCGCTTCCGGCACCGCCTTCGACATCCCGGTCTACATTTCCCCGATCGCCGTCGTCTTCAACCTGCAGGGCGTGTCCGGCAAGGGCAAGACCCTGAACATGGACGCCGAGACCATCGCCAAGATCTTCGACGGCAAGATCACCAAGTGGAACGATGACGCCATCAAGAAGCAGAACCCGAAGGTCGATCTGCCTGACCTCGACATCACCGTGGTGCACCGTTCCGACAAGTCCGGCACCACCAAGAACTTCCTGAGCTACGTCAAGGACGCCGCTGGCGACGCATGGAGCTACGACCTCGGCGAGAACTGGCCGAACGAGGTCGGCCAGGGCGCCAAGGGCACTTCCGGCGTGATCTCCACCGTGCAGCAGGCTGACGGCACCATCGGTTACGCCGATGCCTCCCAGGCCGGCGATCTGGGCACCGTGGCCGTGAAGGTCGGCGACGATTACGTCCCGTTCTCCGCTGAAGCCGCCGCCAAGGTCGTGGACGCCTCCCCGCTCGACGATTCCGCCAAGGGTGACAACCGCGTGGTCGTCAAGCTCGACCACAACACCACCGAGAAGGGCGCCTACCCGATCGTGCTGGTCTCCTACGACGTCGCCTGCCCGGCATACAAGGACGCCAACACCGCCAAGTTCGTCAAGTCCTGGCTCACCTACGTGACCAGCGACGAAGGCCAGCAGACCGCCGCTTCCGCAGCCGGCTCCGCTCCGATGTCCAACACCCTGCGTCAGAAGGTCGTCAAGTCCATCGACGCCATCAAAACCAAGTGAGCCCATCACAGTGGGGCGATCGCTTTCGGTGATCGGTGACTGACCGTAGGTTTCAGGCCGCAGCCGCGTAAAAAACGGCTGCGGCCTGAAACGATACCTACGGACGATACGCAAAACCAGAAAAATCGAAAGCAATCGCAAGCAAAACAAAAGGAGAACCCGTGAGTTCGCAAAGCAAAACGGCACAGCAGCCGGTGAGCGGCAAGAACGCGGATAAGGTGTTCAAGGGCGTGGCCTACGCCTGCGGCATCCTGATCCTCGTCGTGCTCGCCGCGGTCGCGCTGTTCCTGCTGTTCCGCGCGTGGCCGTTGATCGGCGGTGACCAGAAGGCCAACAGCGCGACCATCAGCAACTTCACCGGCGGCAAGGCTTCCAGCTTCTGGGGCTACGTCGGACCGCTGCTGTTCGGTACCGTGCTGATTTCCGCCCTGGCACTGCTGATTTCCTTCTTCGTGTCGGTCGGCATCGCACTGTTCATCTCGCACTACGCGCCGAAGAAGCTCGCCACTGTCTTGAGCTATGTGGTCGATCTGCTCGCCGCAATCCCGTCCGTTATCTACGGTCTGTGGGGTGGTCTGGTGCTGGTGCCCGCCATCTACCCGTTCTGGAATTGGGTGGCCAAGTATCTTGGCTGGATTCCGCTGTTCGCAGGTCCGGCCGCCAATCCTTCCCGTACCGTCGCCACCGTGGCCGTGGTGCTGGCAGTCATGATCCTGCCGATCATCACCTCCATGTCTCGCGATATCTTCCTGCAGACTCCGCGCCTTCAGGAAGAGGCCGCGCTTGCTCTTGGCGCCACCAAGTGGGAAATGGTCAAGCTTGCGGTGCTGCCGTTCGGCAAGTCCGGTGTGGTGTCCGCTTCCATGCTTGGCTTGGGTCGTGCGCTTGGCGAAACCATGGCCGTGCTCATGATCCTGTCTCCAGGTCTCAACTACTCCATCAAGCTGCTGCAGGCTTCGCAGAACCAGACGATCGCAGCCAACATCGCCGCGCAGTATCCGGAAGCCAACAATCTCGGCGTGTCCGTGCTGATCGGCACCGGCCTGGTGCTGTTCCTCATTACTTTCGTGGTGAATTTCATCGCCCGTAAGCTTACCGAGAAAGCGAGTGCGTGATGACCGCAGTGAATAACAACGCTTCTCCGATGGACGGTGCCCCCGTCATCGATTTCGACAAGTTCAAGCCGACTCGTCCTTTACCGCTGCACGTAAGCGCAAGGATCTTGCGATGCGCGTGCTGATCGCTCTTGCGTTCATTGTGGCGCTGATTCCGCTGTTCTCGGTGCTGCTCACCACCATCGTCAACGGTGTCAAGAGGCTGAACCTCAACTTCCTGAGCTACAACATGACCGGTGTGGTCGGCGGCAATCCTACGCCGTCCGGTGGTTACGGCGGCATTCAGCACGCCATCATCGGTACGCTGGAAATCACGTTCGGCGCCATGATCATCTCCATTCCGATCGGTCTGATGTGCGCCGTGTACTTGGTGGAATATTCCAACCGTGGCAAGCTGGCTCGCGTCATCACCCTGCTGGTCGACGTGATGAGCGGTATTCCGTCCATCGTCGCAGGTTTGTTCGCATTCTCGATGTTCACGATTCTGATTGGACCTGGCACCATCAACGGTTTCGAAGGTTCCGTGGCACTGTCGCTGCTGATGCTGCCGACCGTGGTCAAGTCCTCTGAAGAAATGTTGAAGATCGTGCCTCACGATTTGCGTGAAGCGTCGTATGCTTTGGGTGTTACCAAGCAGCGCACGATTACGAAGATTGTGTTGCGTACCGCTTTGCCGGGCATTGTTTCGGGTGCGATTCTCGCCGTCGCCCGTGTGATTGGTGAGACCGCTCCGTTGCTGATGACCGCAGGCTACATCGCCTCCACGAACGTCAACCTCTTCTCCGGCCAGATGACCACCCTTCCGGTGTACGTCTACCAGGAGTACTCCAAGCTCAACGCGAACTGCCCGGCCAACGCTTCCGCGGCCTGCGTCACCACCATCCCGATGGAACGCGCCTGGGCCGCAGCCCTTGTGCTGATTCTCATCGTGCTGATCCTCAACCTCATCGGCCGTCTCGTGGCGAAGATCTTCGCCGTCAAGTCGGAACGCTGAGCGCGGTCGAATAGTCGAAAACATAAGAACAATAAGGAAAACAAATGGGACAACGTATTGATGTCAACCATCTGAACATCTTCTACGGCGACTTCCTGGCCGTGGAAGACGTGAACATCAACATCGAAGCCAACAAGGTCACCGCTTTCATCGGACCTTCCGGCTGTGGCAAGTCCACCGTGCTGCGCACCCTCGATCGCATGCACGAGATCATTCCGGGCGCCCACTGCGAAGGCGAGGTGCTGCTGGAAGGCAAGAACCTGTACGACAAGGATGTGGATCCGGTCGCCGTCCGTCGTGACGTCGGCATGGTGTTCCAGCGTCCGAACCCGTTCCCGACCATGTCCATCCGCGAGAACGTGCTGGCCGGTGTGAAGCTCAACAACCGCAAGATCTCCAAGTCCGACGCGGATGATCTGGTCGAGTGGGCCCTGCGTGGCGCCAACCTGTGGAACGAGGTCAAGGATCGTCTGGACAATCCGGGCATCGGCCTGTCCGGCGGCCAGCAGCAGCGTCTGTGCATCGCACGCGCCGTGGCCGTGCACCCGCAGGTGCTGCTCATGGACGAACCGTGCTCCGCCCTCGACCCGATCTCCACCCTGGCCGTGGAGGATCTGATCAACGAGCTGAAGAACGAGTACACCATCGTGATCGTGACGCACAACATGCAGCAGGCCGCTCGTATCGCCGACTACACCGCCTTCTTCAACCTGAAGGCCGTCGGCCAGCCGGGTCACCTCGAGTACTTCACCGACACCACCACGATGTTCAACAACCCGCAGAACGAAGAAGCCGAACGCTACGTCTCCGGACGTTTTGGCTGATCGATAAGGCCGATTCGCCAAAACGTAGTGCCAACCCGGTGGGTTGGTGCGAGTCAGCTTCAGCGGCCAGTTAATAGCGCTTCGCTGTGCGAAACTCTGTAATTGTACGTTTTGGCTGATCGGCAGCTCCTTTTCCCCGCAAACCGACGTTGAGATTGCTCTCGGCGTCGGTTTGTTGTTTTTCTTGTGGAAGCGACACGCGCTGTTGAGAATCATTCTCAGTTACGGTTATGATGGATTCACCGAAGCATGAAGCGTATGAAAATGGAGGAACCATCGTGAACCGTTATGCAAGAATTGCGATTGCCGTACTCGCTTCCGTCGGCCTTCTCACTTCCGCGTCTGCCTGCGGAACGTCGCAGAACGGTGCCGGTTCCGCGCATGGCGCGATTTCCGTCGTCTCCTCCATCAACCAATGGGGCACCCTCGCCGAGCAGCTCGGCGGAAGCGGCGTGCAGGTGACCAGCATCATCAACTCCACCAACGTGGACGCGCACGACTATGAGCCGACCACGTCCGACATCGCCAAACTGCAGAAGGCACGAATCGTCATCGTCAACGGCGCCGGGTACGACTCATGGGCCGTCAAAGCCGCGCAATCCGCCAAATCGCAAGTCATCAACGCGGCGGAGATCGGTGGCGTCAAGGATGGCGGCAACCCGCACGTCTGGTTCTCGGCGGCGGTGCGCAAAGCGGTCGCACAGGCCATCACCAGGGCATACGAGGGCACAAGGCCCGACGGCAAGGCCGATTTCGACAAGCTGAACCAGCAATGGCGTTCCAAGGAAGACGAGGTCGCCCGAAAAATCACGGAGACCAAACGCAAGGCGGATGGCGAAGCCTATGCCGCCACGGAATCGGTCGCCGAATATCTGGCCGGGGACCTGGGCCTCAAAGACGCGACGCCGACCGGCTACATGCGTGCCACGGCCAACGAAAGCGAGCCAACGCCGACCGACATCAAACAGTTCACCGACATGCTGGAGGCCGGCAAGGTCGGCCTGCTGGTGGTCAACATTCAGGAGGAGACCGAGCTGACCGGCAAGATCGTCACCGCCGCCAAATCGTCCAATATTCCGATCGTGGAGCTGACCGAGCAGATGCCGGAGCAGTACGATTCCCTGACGGACTGGATGGCCGCGCTCGTCGACGCGTTCTCCCAAGCCATCTAATGCGGATCTGCGTCAAACCGATACGAAAGTCGATAAAAAAAGGGCGATTCCACTGAAGGAACCGCCCATTTTCCGTATGAAAAGGACTGTTACAGCACTGCGGTGATGATGAAGTCCAGAATGAACAGCACGGCCACGACCCAGATCACCGGATGCACGTCCTTGGCCTGCTTCTTGCAGGTCTTGACGATGCAGTAGGTGATGAAGCCGCCGGCGATGCCGTAGGAGATGGAGTAGCTGAACGCCATGAACACGGACGCGAAGAACGCCGGAATGGCTGCGGAGATGTCGCCCCACTCGATTTCCTTCAAGGAGGAAGCCATCATGCAGCCGACCACGACCAGCACGCCTGCGGTCGCGGCGGACGGCACGGCGGAGATGACCGGGGAGAGGAAGGCGGACAGCGCGAAGCAGATCGCCACGACCACGGAGGTCAGGCCGGTGCGGCCGCCGGCGGCGATACCCGCGGAGGACTCCACGTAGGTGGTGGTGTTCGAGGTGCCGCAGATGGCGCCGATGGAGGTGGCGATGGAGTCGGCGAACAGGGCCTTGTCCATCTTGGAGGAGAAGCCGGAACCGTTCTCAAGAGCCTTCTCGTCCTCGGCGGAGAAGATGCCGGTACGACGGCCGGTGCCGATGAAGGTGCCGATGGTGTCGAAGGTGTCGGACATGGAGAACGCGAAGATGGTCAGCAGGATGATCGGCAGCTTCGACACGTCGGAGAACAGCGCCGGGAAGCCATCCTTGGTGAAGATCACGCCGAAGGTCTGCGGCAGCTGGGCGAAGGTGTCGGCGATGGACACGGAGTTGGCCATGGTGGTCTGACCCATCGGAATGCCGGCGATGGCGGTGACCGCGATGGCGATCAGCATGCCGCCGCGCACCTTGAGCACGGTGAGGATGATGGCGAGGAACAGGCCGATGATGAACAGCCAGATGGTCGGATTATTCATGACGGCCAGACCTGGGGTGGCCTGCACGGTGTCGCCGTTCTTGGCGTCGGCCTTGGTGGTGAAGGTGAAGAAGCCGACGTTCAGGAAGCCGACGTAGGCCACGAACAGGCCGATGCCGCCGCCGATGGCGTTCTGCAGCACTTCCGGAATGGCTTGGATGATGATCTTACGAATCTTGGTGACGGTGATGAGAATGTTGATCAGGCCACACAGGAACACCATGCACAGGGTCTGCTGCCAGGTGAAGCCGAGGCCGAAGCAAACGGTGTAGGTGAAGAATGCGTTGAGGCCCATGCCGGCGGCCTGAGCATACGGAACGTTGGCGAACAAGCCCATGACGAGCGTGCCCGCGATGGCTGCGATGATGGTTGCAAGGAATACGCCGCCCCACGGCATTCCCGTTTGCGACAGTATCTGTGGGTTGACGATGATGATGTACGACATTGCGAAGAACGTGGTCAGACCGGCCATGACCTCAGTGGACATGGTGGTGCCGTTCTCCTTAAGATGGAAGAACTTTTCCATTTTTCCCTATCTCTATTTCTCTTGGGTTGGTAGGAACGTTCCGACTATTGGGCGGCGCGTTCCGGCGAGAATTGCGACTCGCCTTGTGGAATCGTGGGATTCCGGACAAGGCTTAACCGTAACACTTGAGTGAGTCATGAAGATTTCGTAAAGCGCGACACGCCCGGATGACGGCAAGTCCAAGCATGACCGTAAGTTGTTCACCTGTAAACCACAGACCGTTGGTTGGAGCGTGCAAGCGCTCACGAAGTTTGGTTCGCCAAGCCAACGCAGGTTGAAGAACATACGCCCACCAAGGGCTTTCCGCTTAGCGGTCGAATGTTGCTCTGCCTGCGTGCAGGGCTTTTTTATTGTCCGGCGAAACGTTCCTGCTTCACAGTCAATGGTTGACTAAGGAAGGAACGCCATGAAGAGGCCCGAAAAGGAAGCGGTGGTCGCCCAGCTTACGGATAAGTTCCGTGAAGCTGACGCTATCTACCTGACCGAGTACCGCGGGCTTACCGTTCCGCAGATCTCTGAACTGCGCGAAAAGCTAGGCCGCGATACTTCCTACACTGTGGCTAAGAACACGCTGATTCGCATCGCAGCCAAGGAAGCTGGCATCGAAGGTCTCGATGAGATCCTCGCCGGTCCGACCGCTGTGACCTTCGTGAAGGGTGACTTCATCGAAGCTGCGAAGACCCTGCGTGACTTCGCCAAGACCAATAAGGCACTGATCATCAAGGGCGGCTTCGCTGATGGCACCGTCTACGATGCTGAAGGTGCCCAGAAGCTGGCAGACCTCAAGTCTCGCCCGCAGCTGCTCGCCGAGTTCGCCGGCGACATCAAGGCTACGATGTCCAAGGCCGCGTACCTGTTCAACGCTCTGCCGACCAAGGCCGTGCGTACGATCGATGCGCTGCGCGAGAAGCAGGAAAAGGCTGCCTGATTTCGCTGCGGCTCGCCGCATGAATGAAGCAACCACAAAAAGAAAACAATTGTTTTAGGTGACGGCCACCTCTTCAATTCAGTCCGTCGCCAAGAATGAAAGGAAGCCATTATGGCTAAGTACACCAACGATGAGCTGCTCGAAGCTTTCGGTGAGATGACCCTGGTTGAGCTCTCCGAGTTCGTCAAGGCCTTCGAAGAGAAGTTCGACGTCGAGGCTGCTGCCCCGGTCGCCGCTGTTGCCGCCGCTCCGGCTGCTGGCGCTGCTGCTGAGGAAGAGAAGGACGAGTTCGACGTCATCCTCTCCGCCGTTGGCGACAAGAAGATCCAGGTCATCAAGGCCGTCCGCGCTATCACCAACCTGGGCCTGGCTGAGGCCAAGGCTCTCGTCGACGGCGCTCCGAAGGCTGTCCTGGAGAAGGCCAAGAAGGAAGACGCCGAGAAGGCCAAGTCCCAGCTCGAAGAAGCCGGCGCCACCGTCGAGCTCAAGTGATTCGCGCGGCTTCAAGCCGCAATCACCAAGCTGTAATGGAAACCCCGTTTGCCGTAAGGCAGCGGGGTTTTCCGCATATGGAGCATGACTCAGGCATGTTCTAAAATGGGGGAATTAGGCGAAAGTTGTCAATTTATCGGTTCGGAATCCTTACTTTCGCGATGAATCATGACACAATGGCAGATAGTGTAGTGCGAAAGGAAGGCCGACAACGGTGAGCGAGGATCGACGAATGACGCGGCAGTGGACCGTCAAAGTTGACGGAAACAACGTGAAAACGCTTCATGACGGCGAAAGCGTGGAAATCGGGCGCAAACCGTTGCGCCCGCTGTCGGATGACGGGTTCGCTCGTCTCGACATCATGGATCCGGGCAAGTCCATGTCGAAAAGACATGCGGTCCTCTCCGTCGACAAGCAGGGCAATTGCTCCGTACGAGATCTGCATTCCACCAACGGCTCGTTCGTGGTGACGAACAACGGCCAACTGATGCGCCTGCCCGCAGGCGAGGACATCAAGCTGCCCATCGACTCGATGACCCTGCAGTTCGGCGACGTGCGTCTTACGCTCGAATCCGCATTCGAACACGATGACGAGGATGACGACGCCACCTCCGGTGTCTCGGATGATACAAGCCAGCCGGTTTCGAACCTGTTCGAATACGCGGTCTCCGACGAGGCTCCGCAGGAACCGGATGCAGCCGACATGTCCGTGGACGACATCCTCAATCTGCGTGCCGGCGAGCCGACGACGTTCTTCCACGCGCGCAATGTCACCGACCGTGCCGATGCTCTGCACCAGGCGGAACGTCAGACCTTCACGCCGGAGCATGCCGACAAGCCGGAACTCGAAGATGCATTCCCCTCGGTCTCCTTGGTTCAGGAAACCGTCGTGGCCGCGGACAAGCCCCGCGACCTGTTCGCCGACGCCGCAGCGCAGGCCGAGGCTGAAGCTGAGATCGAGGCCGATGCGGCCGATTCCGCTGATGCGGCTGCGACCGATGCCGAGGTTGCCGCCGTCTCAACCGAGACAGCCGCTCGGCCCTTGGAAGCATCCCATGACGGTAACAAGAACAACCTGATTCCGGTGGACAAGCTGTTCAGCGCGCGCCCCAGCACGCCAATCGCCGTCGCTCTGCCCGACAGGAACGACACTGGCGATAACACAGGCAACGTTGACAAGGCTGACAATGCGGCTGACGCGTCCGCCCAGGAACAGACGCAGTCCGCCGAACAATCGCAGATGGCGGAACAGCCCACATCGGAAACTGCCGAACAGCAGCCCGCCGAACAGCAGTCGAAGCCGATGCACGCTACGCAGCCGCAGACGGAACAGCCGGGAACGGTGACCGCGGAAGACGACGACGAGCGGTTCCGCCCGCAAAACAGCCAATCGCAGCCCGCGCCGGACGAAACCGCCGCATTCAAGCCGATCTTCGAACCGGGATCGGTATTCGACCGTGTGTCCAAAGGTGGCCTCGCCAAGCAGGAGCAGACCATCGAGGTCGACGGCCTGACCTCCGATGACGCCAAACACACGGATGATTTCACAGTGCAGTTCCAGATGGCGCGTCATCCGGAACTGTTGCCGTTCCTCGCCATGAACCCATCCCTATACGATGACCTGTACGCGTGGTTGGGCGCATTGGGCAACCAAGACATCGATGCGGCTTTGGCACACAATCCGGGATATGAGGAATACCGCAAGGCAGTAGGGAAGTGAGTCGGTATATGAGCGAAAACGAAGAGACGGCCACCGCGTTGGACCGTATCCGCGGATGGCGTGAGGAGTATCGCCTTGGTCTGGCACCATCCCCGCTTGAGGATGTGACGCAACTGAGCGCCCAGCTTGACCTGACGCATGCGCACCCATCGGGCATCGCGCAGCTGTTCGCCAAAGGACACGTCACCTTGGACTCGTTGTTCCGAGACAACGGCATGCTGCGCGCCGCGGGCAGGCGTGTGGAACGCGTGCTCGACGACCGTGACGCGAAAAGCCGTGTCAGCGGCGTCGGCGAACTCTCCTTGGTGGTCGGCGTGGCCATTTGGAAAGGCAACCAGATGCCGGTGCTCATGTATCCGGTCGAAGTGCGCAAGGAAGGCCGCAACATCGAGAACGGCACCGTCATCGCGTTCACCGGACGAGTGCGTCTGAACGCGGCCTTCGCCGCCGTGATGCGTGAAAACAACGTGACATTGGACGAGACCAAGCTCTTCGATGGTTCGAATTACGAAAGCGGCACCCCCGAAACGTCCGCGGTGTTCGCGGCCATCACAGCGCGCGCGTCCAGCGTTTTCCCCGATTTCGAAATCGAACGTCACATCATCCTCGGCTGCTTCATGGACCCGTCCTCGCAGATGCTGGTGGAAAGTCGCCAGATCATCAACCAGCTGTCCCAAGGCCCGACAGGCAACACCGTCCTGGACGCGCTCGCCGGGAACAAGGAAGCCGCGGACGCGCTGAAAGACGCGCAGATTCCCGAATACAGTCCGTTCGACGCCGATCCCCATGGCGAATACGAGATTGGCGACGTTGACAACACCGTCCGATACGCGGCGCAGCTGGCCGCATCCGGGCATTCGATTTTCGTGGACAGCGCGATCAGCGGCAACACGGCCGAACAGGCCGCGGCAATCGCCTCCCGTTGCGTGATGGGCGGACACAGCGTGCTGTACGTGCCGTGCGTCACCGACCAAAAGCGCCGTTTCATGCAGACGATCGCGGCCAACGAGATGAGCGGCCAATTGCTGGACATCGCCGATGACGGCGCCAATGCGGCAATCGACCGTCAGCTGATAGCCGCAGTCGGTTTCCAATCCGGCGTCGCGACTTCGCGTTTCGACCAGATCTCCGACGAACTGGTGGGCGTACGCTCCCGCCTGGCCCGCTATCTGGGCGACCTGCACGGCGTCAGCCAGGAATGGGGCGTGTCCGCATACCAGACCATCCAGAACCTCGCACAAATCGCCGTCCTGCCCACGCATCCGACCACGCATGTGCGTCTGGCCAAGCAGTCCGCCCATTCCATCGCGGACAAGATGGAGGAATGGGCCCAGAAGCTGTATCGCGCGGGAGAACTCGGCGAATACACCATCGGCGCGCAGGACACCGCCTGGTACAAAGCCTCCCTGTATTCCGAAGAGGAAGCGGTCAGCGCATACCAGCGTGTGGTCGAGCTGCTGCGCAAGGTGCTGCCCGCCACCCGCAAACAGGTGTCCAGCACCGTGCAGACCTGCGGCTTCCCGATTCCCACCACCGCGCAGGAGTGGGGACGCCAGGTCATGGTGCTCAAGAACCTGCGCCGCGTGCTCGACGTCTTCCAGCCGGAAATCTTCGAACGCGACATCGATTCCATGATCGAGGCCACCAAGCCCAAGGCCCAGCGCAAGGCCGAAGGCAGCCCCATGGGATTCTGGGAACGTCGCCGCCATATCAAGGAGGCCAAGTCGATGCTGCGCGTCGGCGCGCAGGTGGAGAACCTGCATGAGGCGCTGCTCGTGGTGGCCAAGCAGGCCGAACAGTGGCACATGTTCGTTCCTCACGGCGGATGGCCGGTGCTGCCCGCCAAACTCGACGACATCATCAACACGCAGGACCAGCTGACGAACGATATGACCGCGTTGAACGTGGCGCTCGCCACCACACCGCAGGGCGGCAATCTGGACACCGTCGACCTCAACCAGGTGGAAGAGCGTCTGAAGGCCCTGTATGACGACAAGCAGGCGTTGGATACGCTGCCGGAACGCGCCCGTCTGGAACGTGAGTTCCATTCGGCCGGTCTGGATGAGCTTGTGGCGGACCTGAGCAACCGCGGCGTGCCGAACGACGCCGTGGCCGGAGAACTGCAGCTGGCGTGGTGGACCACGGCTTTCGAAGACATCGTGAAGTCCTCCGCCATCATTTCCAACCAGGATGGCTCCGCCATGCAAAGCGCCGCCGACCGATTCACCCAGGTGGATGTCGAACACGTGCGTTCCATCGGACCGATGGTCGCCCAAGAGTCCGTACGCCGTCTGTGCGACATGCTTTTCTCCCGCACGCAGGAAGCCAATCTGCTGCATACCACGCTTGCCGGTTCCCGAAACGTGCCGTTGAACAGGCTGCGCAGGGAGCATCCGCAGATTTTGGCCGCGGCAAAGCCGATTCTGGTGGCAACGCCAGCCACGCTCGCTGCCATCACCGACCCGGCGCCGCTTGCCGATACCGTCATCATCGATACGGCCGCGCATATTCCGTCCATCGAGCTGCTCAGCATCATCGCCCGCGCGAAGCAGGTCGTGGTGATCGCGCACCGCAAGACCGTCACATCCGATGGCCTGCAGCGACTGATCGCACTGCTGCCAAGCGTGAAGATAACCGACAGGCCGGTTCGCCGTGCGCCGAAGCTCAACGCCTTCCTCGAATCGGAAGGATACGGCTCCGTGCCGTGCGATGTGGCGCGTGAAGGATACCAAGGCGAAGTCGCGTACCATTTCGTGCCGGACGCCAACGGTGTGCCGGTCATCAATTCCGGCCTGGTCGAATCAAGCCAGCAGGAGATCGACGAAGTGGTGAATATCATCCGCAAGCGCGCGGCCGGTTTCACCATCGTTCCCGCATCGTATGTGCTTACCGTGGTGGCGCTCACGCACACGTTCCGCATCCGTCTGGGTGCCGAGCTCAAGTCGCTTGCCAACAAAGACAAGGCCATGGGCATGTTCCTGCGCCACGTGCGCATCGTGGACATCGTCGATGTGGCCGGCGCCCACGCCACCGACGCGATTCTTGCGATGTGCTACGCCAAGACCTCGCACGGCAGGCTGCTGCAGCAGTTCGGCGCGCTGGAATCCGACGGCGGCCGAGGCATGCTGCTGGACGCTTTGGCGGTACCGGACCGTCATCTCGACATCGTCTCGTCCTTCGCATCCGACGATATGGACGACGAGCGACTGCATCAGGATGGTCCGAAGGCGCTCAAAACCGTGCTGCGTTGGGCCGAACAGCTTGATGACAGCATGGTTCGCCCGGCGATCAAGGAGTCCGGAGAGAACGTGCTCTTCAACGATCTCGCCGAGAGGATCCGCGAACGCGGCTTGGACGTGGCCGTCGATTACGGTTTCGATGACGGACTCAAACTGCCGTTGGTGGTTGGTCTGAAAGGCGAGCCGTTCGCTTTGGCCGTGCTCACCGATGACGCGCAGTTCATGGGACTGCAATCCACCAGGGAACGCCATCGCGTGCTGCTGCAGGACATCGAATCGCTTGGCTGGTCGGTGATGACGGTATGGAGCGTCGGCGCGTTCGTGAACCCCGATAAGGAAGTCGACCGCATCGTGGCACGACTGGGAAGCCTGTACCGGGAGGAACGGTGAGCGCCGAGCATATCGAAAACGTCATGGAGCATGACGATTCGCAGACCCAGTCCGAGACGCACTCCACACCCAGTTATTCCGCCACGCGGCGGACCGCACGCAAGCATAAGCGCGTGGTCCGCCAAGGTACGGAACTGTTCGATGCCGATGGCGTCAAACTCGAACCTTCGGACGTGCTCACCAAGCGCCAACGCGAGGCGGATGACGACAAGCGCATCCTAAACGAGCTTCCGCCACATTGGGCGGTCTTCTCCGAACGTGGCCGCTGATACGTCCAGCCGGGGCCAGCTATCGATTAGGATTATCAGCCATTAATTGATGGTGGCGATGACCGCACTGTATTCCTGAACCCGCAACACGACGGCCGCCTCATTGGGCGGCATGGCGAACACCGCGATGGTATTGCCTTGCGCATCCTTAGCCGGTTTGCCGGTCAGCAGCGCTTCGGTGCAGATCGTGCGTAACTGCGCATCCACACCACCGTCCGGCATATCATTAGCCATGCCGGACGGCGTTTCCGTACCGTTCGGCATATCCGCGACATTCGGTGTGCCGGACTGCATCTCAGCATCTGTCATGGTGGCGCTGGAAAGTGTCACCTTGTCTCCGGGAATCAAACCGCCGGCCACACTTGCCAAACGCACTTCGATACTCGTATGGCCCTGCGGCACAACGGGGGACGCACGGGCCATGCCCGACATAAGCACATCGTGCGCGCCGATGCCCACCTGTGCGATCAGGCCGACGGCGTCGTCAAGCGTATGGAAGGCGTTGCTCAGCGAGCCATCGCTCGGCGCCTCACGTAACTCCACGGCTTCGCGTGTGATGGCCGTGCCTTTGGCGACATTCCGCACCGCGACCACAATAGGCTGCGTGGCGATGGCTGCGCGTACGCATTGCAGCGTGGCGAATACCGTCAGGCCAGCGCACAATGCGGCGAGGAACCGATGCAGGCGTGCGTTGCTTCGTCTGGCTTCCAACGATGCGGCAGTCGAACCATGCCGGTCTCGTTGCAGACGCGTCGTGCGCGCGGTCCGTCCTTCCGAAGCCGTCGATGTGCGCAAACTCGAATGTGGCCGGCGGTCCATCAAGGAATGAAAAAAGGTCATCATGCATGCATGATGACCTGATTGTTATGACCACGGCAAGCGGAATCCGGGGTTGTGGTCGGAGAATGGGAGTTATCCACAATCTTCGGCGTGTCGCGTTGGATTCCGCGCCTGTGGGTCACTTGGATTTGTCGGTGCGGTAGAAGCCGGACCCCTTGAACTCGATCGGCACCGCGGAATAAACCTTGCGGACCTGCTCCTCGCCGCATTCCGGGCATACGGTGATCGGATCGTCGGTGAACGACTGCTGCTCGGTGAAGTCGTAGTTGCAGTTCTTGCAACGGTAATGGTAAGTAGGCACGATATCCTCGCTTTACGCACAATCCCAAATTTCTTAACGGGACATATCCTAGTACGTTCCCTGAGACGGCCCCGCAACCGTCCTATCCTCGGACATCGGCATAACCATCCGGCGTGAGCACGCCGTCGACGGGAATATCATGCGGCTCATGCGGCACGGTCTCGTCGGTCGGCTCCCAAGGCCAGCAAACGGCGACCACGCGCGCGGTGCTGCTACGATGCTCCAAAGCGCGGTCGTACCAACCGCCGCCGCGCCCCAATCGGAAACCATGTTCGTCCACAGCGAACGCTGGCACAATGATCAGCTCGGCCGAAGTGAGAACTTCCGGTCCTTCCGCTGCGTTTTCCGGCTCCTGCGGGCGATGTGTGTTGATGGAACCATCAGCATTGCGCTGGTCGCGCAGATCGTCAAGACCGTTCAGCTCACTCCAGCCGACTTCCATGCCGGCACCCAGACGCGGCACCAAAACACGGCAATCCGCGTCGAACATCGCTTCGAGCAACGGCATCATCGATATTTCACTGCCCATCGAGGCGAAGGCCGCGACGGTCGATCGCGGTCGAATCAACGACGCTTCCAATGCGTGTTCGGCAAGCAGTCGTCCCGCTTCGCGCCGCTGGTCGGCGGACGTCCGCTTTCGTCGTTCGATCGCAGCCGCGCGCCACTGCCGTTTCAGCTCGCGTTGTTGCTCATACATGTCCATATCGTTCGTTGTACCACGGTTCGATTGCGTGGGAAACGGAACATGGGGTATGGGTGGGGCACAATGGAAGGGTGACGATTTTGCAATCCTTGAGCGACATGATGCGTCGTCCGGGGAATAATTCCTTTGAAATGCCGGAATTCATCCAATCGCACAGCATGCGCGTCCCGGTGAGTCTGCGCCCGTTGACGGGTGCCGACTATGACGAGTGGAACGAGGTTCGCTGGCGCAACGATGCCTGGCTCAAGCCGTGGGAATCCGGCGACCCGCTGCACGGCGCCCCCATCACCTACAAGGAATGGATGAAACAACTGCGGCGCAACGAACGGGCCGGTACCGGTGCCGTGTTCGCCATCGAACAGCATGGCCGTATCGTCGGGCAGATCTCGTTGGGCGCGATCTGCTACGGCGCGATGCGTTCCGGCGTGGTCGGCTATTGGGTGGACGAGCGTTGCGCCGGGCGTGGCTACGCGCCGATGGCGGTGGCGCTGTTGGCGGATTGGGCCATGTTCGACCCGACCGGACCTCGACTGCATCGCATGGAAATCGACATTTTGCCGGAAAACAAGCGGTCCCGTGCCGTCGCACGCAAGGTCGGAGCAACGTTGGAGGGGGTGCGGCGCGCGTATATGTACGTCAACGGCCAATGGCGCGATCATGAAAGCTACGTATTGATGGCCGAGGACGCGCCAAACGGTTTCACCGCGCGTCTGATGACCGGGAATTCACCCTCCTGATTCGACACGCCGGGGAGGACTCGCCTTGAATGTCGGAATGTCACCTATTCTTATGACATATGGGTTATGAATCGTTAAGCACGGTGGTCGTGCTTGCGATCGTTGTCATCCTGATGCTCATTTGGTTGCCCAGACGGACGATTAAAGGCATGAAGAGGGTGATCGAACATCGCGAGGACCGCTTTTCACCGTCGTTGCATCTGGTGGATGCCGACAGCGGAACGCGATTTTCCGATGAGACCGTCGCGGCAGCGAAAGGGGTACTGATGCAGTCCACAGAGGCGCACAAAGGCGCAACATCCGAAGAACGGATCGCGGAAATTCGCGCCCTTCGTCACGCCGCGGTCCGCAGGAGGCGCGCCATCGCCGTCTCATTGCTGACAATCACGGTCGTTGTGCTGGTCTGTGCGTTCGCACTGCACTTCAGCCCGCTGTTCGCGCTCATTCCGGCCGCGTTGCTGGCCGCGGTGCTCGCGTTGGGTGTGCGTGCGTCCAAGCAGGCCGTGGCGTGGGAGCGGAAGGTCGCCAGATACCATGCCAAGGTGAAGAAGCGTGCCGCCGCCGAACGCAAACGTGCGCAGGCGGAGCAGGCGGAACGTGCCAGACTGCGCGCGCAGGAGCTGGCCGAGGCCCGCAAGGTCGCCGACGAGCAGTTGAAGACCGATGTCGTTCCCGAGGGGGAGATTCGCCAGGCGATCGCCCGCGGCAAGGCTGATCGGGACGCCGCGGTGAAACGGCGCAAGGAAGAGATGTCTTCCAAGGAAGAGACGCAGACTGCCGAGAAGGCCGTCGACCAGACAACCGAACGTGCGGATGCCGCGCCCGCTGACGTCAAGGAAGTGGGACTGTCCCTCCACGATGAGCGAGACAATATGGCCGAAGAAGCCAAAACCGTTGCCGTCAAGTCCACGCAGGACTTGATTTCCTTCTCGTTGGGTGCGCCTCGCGACGGTGCCGACGTTGAGGTGGATGCTCCGGAAAGCATGGAGATCAAGTCCACCAAACAAGTGGCCAAGGCCGTGCCCGTCGAAACGCCTTCCGACGAGGCTGAGCCGTTGATTCCGCCAAGCGACGCAATGGGCAGCATGGATGCCGATGAGGCCGCCGCCCGCGTGGATGAGGGCGTGCACCTCAGAGAGGTCGACGTTCCGGGATTCCACGATGCCGAAGTACGTGCCGATGTGGAGGCTCCGGATGTGACTTCGGACTCTCTGGGCACCGGCCTGGAGGCCATTCTGGCCCGTCGTAGCGCCTGACGAAACGCTTGAACCGTTTTTTACAAAGCCTGGAATCGCATGGTTTCAGGCTTTTTTTGATAATTTTCTCTC
>ENA-OQNM01000102-OQNM01000102.1-human-gut-metagenome-genome-assembly--contig:-NODE-102-length-30005-cov-3.846108_pt1 | contig 30005 bp, 28 predicted proteins | sample MGYA00242632_ERZ504886 | MGnify/ENA primary metagenome ERZ504886 (study PRJEB26092, sample SAMD00036424) | human gut metagenome | host: Homo sapiens | study: EMG produced TPA metagenomics assembly of... | reverse complement strand
TTCCCATGCGCAAGACCCAGACGTCAACGCCACTTGCGAAGGGCAGCTCCACCGCCCTGACCCTCTGCGGGATATCACCCAACTATAGCGGATTGTTGGTACAGGTACCGCTACCACCCCGGCTACTCGGAGATTTAAGTATAATTCATATCAGAGGCTCTTGTCAAGCAAAACTGCCCGCATCTGTAAATTTAAAAAAAAGCTAAAGTATCTGCCAAACGAACCGATAAACAATGTATAGAGATGCAAGAACAGATGCATTTCGGAAGCTTATTTCAAGGAAGAAAGGAGATGCTGAGCATGCGTATAGATGCATATAACCAGGTAGCACAGTTATACGGTATACAAAAGAATTTAAAGACACAGAAGGCACAGAATGCAGCAGGTCCGAGAGATCAGGTGTCCATTTCACAGGCCGGACGTGATTATCAGGTCGCAAAAAGTGCAGTATCAGAAGCTTCGGATATCAGGGAAGATAAGGTAAGCCAGCTCAAATCAATGATTGATGCGGGAACATATTCCGTTGAGCCTGGCGATTTTGCCAGCAAATTACTTGAAAAGTATAATGCCTGATGAGAAAGGCAGACGAGAGAGGTTTTTGAAGTGGCTAGTTTAGTAGAAGAGCTTGTAACAGTACTGGAAGAAGAAGAAAAGATTTACCAGACATTGATTTCTTATGGAGAAAAAAAGACAGACATCCTGATTCGGGCAGATGTTCCGGAACTGGAAAAACTGACATGTCTGGAACAGCTGGCAAGTGATGATCTGGTGACACACAGCAACCAGCAGGTACAGCTCTTAAAGGATATTGCCAATGTACTCGGACGTACAGAAGAAAAGATGACAGTTACCAGACTGATCACTTTGCTGGAGTCGCAGCCGGATGTACAGAAAAAACTGACCGAAGCGAGAGACCGTCTGCTTGCGGCAGCAGACCGGATGAATCATCTGAATGATCAGAACGTGGCTCTGATTAAACAGGCCATAGAGTTAAACGAATTCGACCTTACGTTGTTCAAGAGTTTGCGGCAGGCCCCTGAGACCGCCAATTATGACAAAACTGCCTGCAATACAGGAAGCTTGCTGGGCAGCAGCGGATTTGACGCAATGAGTTAAGGAGGAACAAAAGAATGGGAAACGGATTCGGAAGCTTATATATTGGGGCGTCTGGACTTCAGAATGCCCAGTATGCACTGAATACAACGGCAAACAACCTTGCAAATGTGAATACAACAGGATATGTCCGTCAGCAGGTTCGTTTTGCAGATAAAAATTATAATAAATTAAAGGACCCGAATAAAAATGTGAACATGCAGCAGTATGGGCTGGGTGTATCCATTGGGGATGTGGTTCATGCAAGGGATATTTTCTTAGACAAATCTTATCGGCAGGAGAATGGACGCAAGGGATTTTATACTTCTTTTTATGAAATCACGGATTATGTGCAGGATCTGTTTCAGGAATTAAACGGAGAACAGTTCAAACAGAGTGTCAGTGATCTGCATCAGGCATTTCAGGAACTGGAGCCTAATATGGATAATTCCACACAACAGAATCTGGTACTTGAAAAAGCGGATCTTCTGCTGAGCCGTACGAAGTCATTGTATGATGACATGAAATCGTACCAATCCAATATCAATGAACAAATTAAAGATGATGTTGACCGTGTAAACAAGATCGGAAACCGTATCTATGAACTGAACCTACAGATTCAGAAAGTAGAAGCTGGCGGACAGGAAACTGCAATGACCCTGCGAGATGAGCGTGACAATCTGCTGGATGAGCTGGGCGGATACGGAAGTGTCTCCATTAAGGAAGATGCGACGGGATTTACGTATGTAGATTTTGAAAGCACACCGTTTATCGATGACAATAAGTGCTATAACATCGGACTGCAGGAAGACAAAGAAACCGGATTTTACACACCGTACTGGACGCAGCTTTCTGATGTGGACAAGCAGCAGTATGTCCGCGTATTTAAAAAGAACGAAGTGATTTCCACGGATTTAAATACCGATGTGGGAAGTATTAAAGCCAAACTTCTTGCCCGTGGGGACGGATACGGAACGTATCAGGATCTGGAAAGCGAAGAGGCGTATGACCGTATTTCCGGTTGTACCATGATGGAGACAGAAGCACAGGTTTCTGCACTGCTTCACAATATTGTGACAAAAATCAACGATGCATACTGTCCGAATAAGACAGTAGATACGGATGTCACCTATACCGATGCCGATGGGAATCAGGTATCATTAAAGGGAAAGAAAGTTCTGGATGCCGCAAACTGTGCGGTCGGGGAAGACGGGCAGCTGCCACCGAGGGAATTGTTTACCCGTGTGGGAATGGATCGTTATACCAAGGTGACAGGAGATGATGGGAATACCTACTATGTATACAACGAAGAGGACGAAAATGATCCCACGACGCTGTATTCCCTGAACAATATCAGCATCAATAAAGAGTTGCGCAAGCAGATCACACTGATGCCGTACAAGAATCAGAACGGTACGGATTATCCATTGGGTGAAAAACTGATGAGCCTTTGGAACGACAAGGAAATGACACTGAATCCGTACGACAAAAAGCCGTGTACGTTTGAAGGCTATTATAACAAGCTGATCGGGCAGATCGGAAATGATGGAAGCACTTTCCAGTCGGCAAGTGAGACACTGACGGGGGCACTGTCTTCCATCGACAACCAGAGACAGCAGACGATGGGCGTTTCCTCCGATGAGGAACTGACACACATGATCAAATTCCAGTCTGCATATAATGCGTCCAGCCGTTTTATGACGGTAATCAGTCAGATGACAGAACTGATCGTGACAGGATTGAAATAGAGATAAGGAGGCGTAGTTATGCCATCACAATTTTTTGGATTGAATATCGGGGCAAGTGCGTTGTCGGCATTTCAGACCTCAGTGAATACAGCGGCAAACAACGTTGCAAATGTGCAGACCAAAGGATATACCAGACAGACGGCAAATCTGTCCGCAACCGATCCGATCCGTGTATATACCAGATACGGCAGTGTCGGAACCGGTGTGGAAGTGACTTCCGTGACACAGGAGCGAAATCTCTATTATGATGAAAAATACTGGCAGAGTAATTCAAGCCGGGGATTTTTCGAACAGAAACTGTATTATGTGGATCAGGTCCAGACAATCTTCCGGGATGATGAGCAATCGCAGAAAGGATTTTCCAGTATTTTTTCCCAGATGTTTAAGGATCTGGATACCTTAAAGACACAGGGAGAAGTGAAAGCCGTCCGCAATCAGTTTATTCATCAGGCACAGAGCCTTTGCACTTATTTTAATGCTTTGTCCAAGAGCCTGACGGAGATTCAGGAGGATACCAACGAAGAGATCAAGGCTTCTGTGGATAATATCAATTCCATTGCAGAGAAAATTTCGGTGCTCAACAAGCAGATTAATAATATTGAAGTACGCGGAGGGCATGCAAATGAGCTGCGCGACCAACGCGCGAATCTGATTGATGAGCTTTCAGGGATTGCAGATGTAGAGACGAAAGAATTCGAGGTGACAAACTCCAACGGACAAAACTTAGGAGGAACCAATTACCGCGTATATATCAACGGACAGACACTTGTAGACGGAAACGATTACCGGACATTAAAATGCACCTCTTCAAAGTATCTGAACAATCAGATGGATGCCGAGGGCATGTATGCCATTACCTGGGAAGATACCGGAATGGAATTTAATGCCAAAGGTGCCAGTGCCAACGGAAGCCTCAAGGCATTGTTTATGATCCGTGACGGAAATAACAATGAAAATATGAAGGGAACGGTCTCGGATGCAGATCTGTCTTCTATTACGATAAAGATTCCGGATACAAAAGTGAATGAACTGTCACTGGCGAATAAAGGCCGGATTATGGTAAATAATAAGTTTTATTACTATGATGGATGGACAGCAAAAGTCGGTGAAAACGGGGTAAACAGTGTAACATTTAAGCTTGCTCCGGAATCCCAGATGGCAGATCAGGCAGAAGCTGACCGTGTCAAGGGAGACGGGCAGAGCAATTATCTGACAACCGGTTCTTCCATGGATGCAATGGGAATTCCATATTATCAGAATCAGATCAATGAGTTCCTGCGTAATTTTACCCAGGCATTCAATGATATTGAAAAACAGGGTGTTACATTAGATGGCGATAAAATGGGAGCCTTTTTTGTGGGAACTTCCCCAACCGGAAACACGTTTGATGCAGATGCGTGGGATGCGAAAGTACAGGCGGCAAAGAAAGACGGATGGACAACGGATATTGAACTGTCATCCGATGGGGACAGGTTATTATCAGTTTACAGCGACAACCCTTGCAGTAAACAGCAAATCATTAAAGGATTCCAGCTACTTTGCAACGTCAAACCCCAGATTACACAGGGTGAGGCGAAATACGATACCGTTGAGGATCTTTTGAAGCTGCAGAAGGATGTGCGGATGTTACCGCGGAGATTCTGCGGAGACGTTCCTCGAAACACTGATTTCAGATGTGACGGTTGACGTGAACAAGACAACAACAAGTTCCAATAATTATTCGAACCTGTCTACCGCGAATCGCGACACAGCGTACCTCGGTATCCGGTGTGGATGAAGACGAGGAAGCGATGAACCTGATCAAATTCCAGAATGCGTACAATCTGGCATCTAAGATGATTTCCGTGATGTCGGAGATGTATGACAAACTGATCAATGAGACCGGGGTGGTATGATGCCTGCGGATGAAACCGTGTGAGCTGACAGCATAAAACTTAGGAGGGAGATCCTATGAGAGTTACCAATAATATGATCACAAGCAACACAAAGAGCAATATCAATGCAAATAAGGTGCTTGTGGATAAATATAATACCCAGATGACAACGCAGAAGAAGATCAATAAACCGTCGGATGATCCGGTCATTGCGATTCGCTCCCTGCGTATGCAGACCAGTTTGTCCCATATTGACCAGTATCTGAACAATAACATTTCGGATGCCAATTCCTGGCTGAATGTGACGGATACGGCGCTGGAAAATATGAAAACAATCCTGACGGATGTCCGCTCATTATGTGTCAAAGGGGCAACGGATACCTTAAAAGAAGATGACCGTAAAACGATTCTGAATCAGCTGAAATCTTTAAGTGATCAGATTTATGCAGAAGGAAATGCAGATTTTTCCGGCAGAACGGTATTTACCGGATATCGCACGACCGAGCAGCTGACATTTAAGACAGATGAAGAAACTACATCCTACACGATTGATCAGAAATTATCCTATAAAGATATTTCCGAGGCGCGTTACACATACGGAAGCGTAGATGTACCAACGGATGCAGCAAACAGCTTTGATGAAACGATTTCCATCGGGGAAAATACCTACGACCGGCTGCGTCTGGCGTATGGAAAGATTAACGGAAAAGATAATTCGGATGGAACGGGAGCAATTGATCCGATTTCCAGTATGAGTTATACGACAGCTGCAGGAAAGAAAGTGGAATTAGACCTTGCACCGGGACAGACTAGAGGACAATTTGTAGATGAGAATGGGGCAGCAACCGGCAGTACGTTTACCATGTACGAATCCAAAGAGGAGTGGCTTAAGGCGAACAATGGAGAAGCCAAAGTCGGAGACAATGACATGGTATTTATCAAAGATACCGGTGAAATGATTCTCGGAAAAGATTTGTCCAATACATTAAAGAGGGAAAAGGCGGATCTTAGCATCACGTACACCAAAACCGGATTTGATGCTGGAGAGGTTCGTCCGGAATATTACTATGACTGTAAGATGAAGACTCCGGATATGCAGGAGGCGGTACAGTATACCAAGGAAGACCAGCCGATCAATTTCGAAATTTCCAGTGGAATCATGCTCGCGGCAAATACACAGGCGAGCGATGTTTTAAGCACTGACATTGGACGGGACATGACAGAGATGATGACGCTTGTTTCTGCTTCCACACAGGCACATGACAAAGTTTCACAAATTGAAAAGATGATGTCTATGGATAAGTATTCGGATGAAGAGAGCCAGAAGAAACTTCAGACCTATCTGGATGCTGCCAATAAAGAAGCTACCTATGCAGACGATAATCTGTCAAAAACCTACCAGCAGTTTATCTCAAATTTTGACGGATACCTGAATAAAGTAAATGTGGCACATACCAATGTGGGCGGATTGCAGCAGCGCGTGGAGCTGACAAAGACCCGTGTGGAAAACCAGAAAGAGACGGTAGAAGAATTGAAGTCTAACAATGATAACCGTGACATTTCGGATATTATCATTGATTACTATGCTGCTTACAACGCATATACGTCCAGTCTGACAGCTGCATCGAAAGTTGGAAGCCAGACATTACTGAACTATTTATAAAAACGCGGAGCGAAGGAGAAAGACCATGAAGGCTGATTCACGTATTTTTGGAAAAATTGAAATAGAGGATGATAAAATCATCACGTTAGAGAAAGGTATGATCGGTTTTCCGGATCTCAATCATTTTGCACTGATTTATGATGAAGAGAAAGAAAAAAAATACAATTCCATTATGTGGCTGCAGTCGATGGATGATCCGGACATTGCATTTCCGGTTATGATGCCGCATATCGTCAAGGAAGATTACAACCCGAATGTAAGTGAGGAAATGATTGCACCACTCGGAAAGCTGACACCGGAAAACACATATATTCTTGTGACGGTAACGGTTCCGAAAAATATAGAAGATTTTTCCGTAAACCTGAAAGCACCGGTTGTGATCAATATGGATAACCGCAAAGGGGTACAGATGATAGTGGAGGATGATTATCCGGTAAAATACAAAGTATATGATGTGCTTAAGGCAAAGAAAGAAAAGGCGGGTGAATAAGATATGCTGGCATTGACAAGAAAAACGGGGAGGCCCTTGTAATCAACAACAATATCGAGATCACCGTACTTGAAATCCGGGGAGATCAGATCAAACTTGGAATTACGGCACCGAAAGATGTTCCGGTATACCGTAAGGAAGTGTATCTTCAGATTCAGAAAGAAAACCAGGAGGCAATCAGCCTTGATGGCATCGAAGCATTAAAAGGAATTCTTGGATAAATCGGAAAAACAATCGGAGGGTGTTAAGTTTTTACTGACACGCTCCGATAATTATTTATAGAATGACAGTAATAGATTGGCTATGCAGCCGGCATAACCGGCAGCGGATGATGGAGACAGGAGGTAATCATCATGGCAATGGAGGCTATTAAAGGTGCAGGAATGACGTATCAGGGAAGTGTGTCATCTGCAGAAAGCCAGCCCAAAACAGATTCTGCGGTAAAAGCAGCAGAGACCGATGCAACTGAAAAGGGCATCGTATCGGAGAATATAAAGCAGGCTGGTGAGGAGAACGTAAACACTTCCCAGGGAGCAGATCAGCGGAATACAAATGCGCAGATCAAAAAAGCCGTGGATGAAATGAATAAAAAGGCGGTCAACTCGGAAGCAATATTCGGCATTCATGAGGCAACCAATCGTGTGACCATAAAAATTATTGATAAAGATACCAAAAAAGTACTCAAAGAGATCCCACCGGAGAAAACACTGGATATGATTGCAAAAGTGTGGGAACTTGCAGGCCTTATGGTAGATGAAAAAAGATAAAAAAGGGGAGGGAAAATTATGCCAATCAGAATGACAGGTATGGTGTCCGGACTGGATACCGATTCTATCGTAAAAGAACTCGTTTCTGCATACAGTACCAAAAAGGAAAAATACGAAAAAGAGCAGACAAAACTTGGCTGGAAGCAGGAGATCTGGAAAAGTCTGAATAAAGAAGTAAACAGTTTTTATAAGAGTGTTGGTAATCTGCGGTTTGACAGCGGATACAATACCAAAAAGACAACATCGTCCGACAGCACGAAGGCAACCGTCAGTGCGAGCGGAAATGCGACTGTCGGAACACAGAAACTGCATGTGCTTTCTACTGCACAGTCCGGTTATCTGACGGGGGCTGAGATTAAGACAGCAGCCAACGAGAAAGTTACTACGTCTACAAAGCTTTCGGATCTGGGTGTTACAGCAGATGAAATTACCTTTAATGTGGGACCGGCAAATAATTCTGCATCCGGAACCACAAAACAGATCAAAGTAGGAAAAGACAGCACAATCAGTGACGTTGTAAACCAGCTGAAGGATGCGGGACTGAATGCAAATTTTGATGCCGGAAACAGACGCTTTTATCTGAGTTCTTCAGATTCAGGATATGCAACGGATTTTAATATTACTGCGGACAGCAGCGATACAAATTCTACAACATTATTAAACGCACTGGGTCTGGGCAAGACGGCAAAGAAGATTGACGGAAGCGATGCGGTTATTGTTTTAAATGGCGTAAAATATACCAGTACAACGAATAATTTTTCTATCAATGGATTATCCATTTCCGTCAATGGAGTGACAGACAAAGTCGATGATCTTGAAAAGGTCGATGTCGATGCCTTAGATGACAGCAAGGCAGTTTCTATTTCCACAACGACCGATACACAGGGAATTTATGACAAGATTAAAGACTTCCTGACCAGTTACAACAACATCATCAACAAGATGACGAAACTGTATAACGCAGATTCTGCAAAGAATTACGAGCCATTGACAGATGATGAGAAGTCGCAGATGTCTGATTCGGAAGTAGAAAAGTGGGAGACAAAGATCAAGGACTCCCTGCTTCGCCGTGATTCCAATCTGAGCACGATTATGAATGCCATGACGACTTCCATGACCAAGGCAATTTCCATCAATGGAAAGAATTATTCGCTTTCCAGTTTTGGTAATCAGTACACTTGGTTATATGAATTCGGCAGAGAATGAGCAGAATGCTTATCATATTGACGGTGATGAGGATGATGAAAATACATCAGGAAATAAAGATAAGCTGATGGCTGCATTAAGCAGTGATCCGGATACCGTGATTGATTTCATGAAGCAGTTGTCGACCAATCTGTATACGGCAATCGACAAGCAGATGCAGAGTAATTCCCTGCGAAGCAGATACAGCATTTACAATGATAGGAGATGACTTCCCAGTATACAAGCTATACGAAGACCATTTGCAGAGTGGAGACAAGATTTCGACAGAGATTATATTACAAGAAATTCTCCAAGATGGAGACTGCGCTTTCCAAGTTAAACAGCCAGACAAGTTCTCTTTCAGGTATGTTCAGCAGTTAATCAGTATCATGCAGGGCAATCTTTTGACAAAATAAAATATACAGGAAATAATAGGGGGAATCAGGATGATTCAGAAAAATCCATATGCAGCGTATAACAACAGTAAGATCCAGACGGCAACACCGGCAGAACTGACGCTGTTACTCTATGAGGGAGCTATTAAATTTACAAACATTGCGATTGTAGCGATTGAAAAGGGCGATATTGAAAAGGCGCATAACAATATCCGAAAGGCAGAGAATATCATTCGGGAGTTTCAGATAACTCTCGACCACAAATATGCAGTTGCCAAAGATTTTGATGCGGTCTATACCTATCTGTTACAGAGATTGTTAGAGGCCAACATGAAAAAGGACAAGGATATCTTAGAGGAAGTGCTTGGTCATCTCCGTACCATGCGGGATACATGGAAAGAAGTTATGGCAAAGACCGCAAACGGAAACAATATCAAGACAAAGGAACCGGTAGCGTAATGCCGGCAGGAGACAGTATGCCAGATACATATATTGCAATTATGCTGCAGAGCCTGAAAAAAAAGGAACAGGTTCTGGATGAAATTATCCGCCTGGATGACCGGCAGAAAGATACCCTGACGGATCCGGAATGCCCGTTTGATGTGTTTGATGAAACCGTGGAGGCAAAAAGTGCGTGTATTGATCAGCTGAACCAGCTGGACAGTGGTTTTGAGAAGCTCTATGCACAGGTGGCAGAAGAACTGGATCAGAACCGTGAAGATTATGCAAAGGAAATCCGTGACATGCAGCAGTGCATTCGCCGGGTAACGGACAAAAGTGTCAAGATTCAGGCGCAGGAAGCCCGCAACAAAGAACTGATGCGTGAAAAGTTTGCCACAATTCACAGACAGGCAAAGGCGGTGCGGAAAAACAGCCGTGCGATTACCGGATACTATAACAGTATGAAAGAATGGTAGTTATTTCATAAAATGGGACAAAAGTACTACTTGATAAAAAATATCATATGACTTATAATGACCTTGTTATATGACTGACGGATAATGTGGAGCACCACGTGAAGTATAACATAGCACGCCGCATGAAAAATCGCTGACGCGATGCGGGTGCGTAGGTTATACATCAGATAGATGTATAACAAGGGTCGTACCGTCTGGGCAAAAGATAAAAAACCCAGGCGGTTTTTTGCGTTCATTTATATTTTCCGGTTTTTGGTAAATATATTGTACGAAAATAAAGACATGCGTGGGTATTGACAAAATGATGAACGTTAGTGTAATCTATCAATGATTAGAGAATACTAACCAATAAGAGAAGGAGGATCACCATGTTAGAAATGAAAGAGTGGGATGGATTCGAAGGACGTCTTTGGAAAGAAGAGATTAATGTCCGCCAGTTCATTCAGGATAACTACACACCATATGATGGTAACGAGGATTTCCTTGCAGAACCTACAGAGGCTACCAATCAACTTTGGGGAGCACTGCAGAAACTGCAGAAGGAAGAGCGCGCAAAGGGCGGAGTCCTCGATATGGAGACCGAGGTTGTAACCGGTATTACAGCTTATGGTCCGGGATATATTGATGAATCTTTAAAGGATTTAGAGACAATTGTAGGTTTACAGACAGACAAGCCGTTAAAGCGTGCATTCATGCCTTACGGTGGAATCAAGATGGCTGTTCAGGCATGTGAGACATACGGATATCAGGTAAGTGACCAATTAAAGGAGATCTTTACCAAGTATCACAAGACACACAACACAGCCGTATTCGATGCTTACACACCGGAGATGATGAAAGTACGTCACAATAAGATCTTAACAGGTCTGCCGGATACATACGGACGCGGACGTATTGTTGGTGATTACCGCCGTGTTGCTTTATACGGTATCGACCACCTCATCGAGGAGAAGAAGAAAGATAAGGCAAACTGTGGCTGTGGTGAGATGACAGACAATGTGATCCGTTTAAGAGAAGAGATCGCTGAGCAGATCAAGTGTTTAGAGGATATGAAGAAGCTTGCAGAGATCTACGGATACGATATTTCCAGACCTGCAACAAACGCAAAGGAAGCCGTACAGTGGTTATACTTTGGATACCTTGCAGCAATCAAGACACAGAACGGTGCAGCAATGTCCGTTGGTCGTGTTTCCACCTTCCTTGATATCTACTTCGAGAGAGACTTAAAGAAAGGCATCATCACAGAGCAGGAAGTACAGGAATTGGTTGACCACTTTACCATGAAGCTTCGTATGGTAAAATTCGCGCGTATTCCTTCTTACAATCAGCTGTTCTCAGGTGACCCTGTCTGGGCAACACTTGACGTTGCGGGTACAGGCGTAGACGGACGTTCCATGGTTACAAAGTCCGACTTCCGTTTCCTGCACACCTTAGAGAACATGGGACCGGCTCCGGAGCCAAACCTTACCGTATTATATTCTTCCAGACTTCCACAGGCATTCAAGGATTATGCAGCACGTATCTCTATTGATACAAGTTCCATCCAGTACGAGAACGATGACGCTATGAAACCGGTATGGGGCGATGATTATGCAATCTGCTGCTGTGTATCTGCTACACAGACAGGTAAGGAGATGCAGTTCTTCGGTGCCCGTGCGAACCTTGCAAAGTGTCTCCTGTATGCAATCAACGGTGGTGTGGATGAGAAGACCGGTCAGCAGGTAGGACCGGATTACAAGCCAATTACATCTGAGTACCTTGATTATGATGAAGTCATGGAGAAGTACGATAAGATGATGGACTGGTTAGTAGATATTTATGTAAATACCTTAAACCTGATCCAGTATATGCATGACAAATATTACTATGAAGCAGCAGAACTTTCTCTGATGGATACTGATCTGAAGAGAACGTTCGCAACCGGTATTGCAGGATTTTCACACGTAATCGATTCTCTTTCTGCAATCAAGTACGCAAAGGTTAAAGTTATCCGTGACGAGAACGGAATTGCAAAAGACTTCGAGATCGAGGGAGACTTCCCAAGATACGGTAACGATGATGACCGTGCCGATGATATCGGAGTATGGCTGTTACAGACATTCATGGATAAGTTAAAGAAGCATCACACTTACCGTGATTCTGAGCCTACAACTTCTATCCTTACCATTACTTCCAACGTTGTATATGGTAAAGCGACAGGAGCAATGCCAGACGGACGTAAGGCTGGCGAGCCACTTTCACCGGGAGCTAACCCAAGCTACGGCGCAGAGAAGAGCGGACTTCTTGCTTCCCTGAACTCTCTGACAAAGATCCCGTATGAGTGGGCACTTGACGGAATTTCCAATACCCAGACCATCAACCCTGGTGCACTTGGAAATGAAGAAGGCGAGCGTATTGAGAACCTTGTAAACGTTATGGACGGATATTTTGATCAGGGTGCGCATCACCTCAATGTTAACGTGTTTGGCAAGGAGAAGCTTATCGACGCTATGGAGCATCCGGAGAAAGAAGAGTACGCAAACTTCACCATCCGTGTATCCGGTTACGCTGTGAAGTTCATTGATCTGACCAAAGAGCAGCAGATGGATGTTATCGCACGTACCTGCCACGATCATATGTAAAATAAATCGGAGAGCAGCAAAGCTTTGGATATGTCCAATTTAAAGAGGTGACAGGTTTTTACCTGTTGCCTCTTTATATTTTTGCGTATTTGCTCATTTATAGTTGATGTATTAAAAACAGCTTAAACTAATGGCACAATATCCAAAACCATGCTATCATAAAAAGCATATAGATTTTAAGAAACACCCAGACATAGATAGAAATGCGTGTAACATAAAATCCAGTCGAAGAAATGAGGTAAAAATTATGTTAGGAAATATCCATTCTATAGAAACATTCGGTTCCGCAGACGGTCCGGGTGTACGCTATCTGATTTTTTTAAAGGGCTGCAATATGCGCTGCAAATACTGTCATAATCCCGATACATGGGCAAAAACCGAAGGGGAAATGAAAAGCGCAGAAGAAATTTTACAGCAGGCGCTGCGGTATAAAAGATACTGGGGCAAAAAGGGCGGTATTACCGTAAGCGGCGGAGAAGCACTGTTGCAGATTGATTTTGTCACAGAATTGTTTACGCTTGCCAAAGAAAAAGGTGTCAATACCTGTCTGGATACATCGGGCAATCCGTTTACCCGTGAGGAACCATTCTATTCTAAGTTTGAAAAACTGATGGAAGTGACGGATCTGTTTATGCTCGACATAAAGGAAATGGATGAGGACGAGCATAAAAAACTGACCGGCCAGACGAATAAGAATATTCTGGATATGGCAACCTGTCTGTCGGATCACGGTAAAGCGATGTGGATCCGACACGTGCTTGTGCCGGGAATTACCGATGATGATGGGCAGTTACACAGGCTCCGTGCATTTATTGATACGTTAAAAACCGTGGAACGTGTGGAAATTTTGCCATATCACACGCTGGGGGTATTTAAATGGAAAGAACTTGGGATTCCTTATGCACTGGAAGATGTGGAGCCGCCGACCAAAGAGCAGGTGGAACATGCACGGGAAATCATTATTCCCGGTTATAAATCCTGATTGTATGAACAGGAGGGACATAGAAGCAAGGAAAAAATGTATATGTCCCAACAGTATAGATGGGCGGGACATAAAGATAAAGAAAACATAAGGAAAAACAAATCATGACACAACCGGAAATTTTATACGAAGATGCACAGCTGATCGTCTGTTATAAACCGGCAGGCATTGCAACGCAGACAAAAAAACTGGGACAAAAAGACATGGTCAGCATACTTTCGAATCACATAGCACAGGAAGGAACCGGACAGCCGTTTATCGGTGTAGTCCATCGGCTGGACCAGCCGGTGGAAGGCGTGATGGTGTTTGCAAAAACAAAACAGGCGGCAGCAAAATTGTCGGCACAGATGAAAGACCATTCCTTCGGGAAAAAATATTATGCCAGAGTACAGCTTACGGAAGGAAAAACTTTTGCGGAAGCTACCGGTCATGCCACAGAGGGAACGCTGCGGGACTGGATGCAGTTTGACCGGAAAGAGAATAAATCCTGTGTGGTGGAGCAGCCACGGAAGGAGCAGAAGAATGTAAACAGTAAAAACGGGGTGCAGGAAGCCTTACTGGATTACCGTGTCATAAAGGAAGAAGAAAAAACAGCGTTGCTGGATATCACGCTGCATACCGGACGACATCATCAGATCCGTGTGCAGCTGGCACATCTCGGAACGCCCATCTGCGGGGATCATAAGTATGGGAATGCTGCAGGCGGTATGCCGGAATTGTGCAGTTATCATATCGATTTTATACATCCGGTCAGCGGAAAAACGATGACGTATGATATAAAACCGAAAAATTTCGGAATCGCATTTTAGAATAGGTGGGATGCTCTGCTCAACCTTGACAATCGGCTGTGTTCGTCATATTATATATTCGGGCTTTTCTGCGCGTTTTGCGGGCAGAAAAGGAAAACTCTTACACGAGTATAACGTAAAAAATGACCGCACAGTGGTCGCAGAAAAGGAGAAAGACATGGCGAAAGAGAAGAAACTTGTTGAAGCCATTACTTCCATGGAGGAAGATTTTGCACAATGGTATACCGACGTCGTAAAGAAAGCAGAGCTGATTGATTATTCTGCAGTAAAGGGCTGCATGATCATCAAGCCCGATGGGTATGCTATCTGGGAAAATATACAGCATGAATTAGACCGCAGATTCAAAGAAACAGGCGTAGAGAATGTATATATGCCGATGTTTATTCCGGAGAGCCTTCTGGAAAAAGAGAAGGATCATGTGGAAGGATTTGCACCGGAAGTCGCATGGGTGACTTACGGCGGACTCAATCAGCTACCGGAGCGTCTGTGCGTCAGACCTACTTCTGAGACACTGTTCTGCGATTTTTATAAAAATCTGATCCAGTCTTACCGTGATCTGCCAAAGGTGTACAACCAGTGGTGTTCTGTAGTACGCTGGGAAAAGGAAACCCGTCCGTTTCTGCGTTCCAGAGAATTCCTGTGGCAGGAGGGGCATACGGCGCATGCAACCGCAGAGGAGGCACAGGCACGTACCATCCAGATGCTGAATCTGTATGCAGATTTCTGTGAAGAGTTCCTTGCCATGCCGGTTGTCCGCGGACAGAAGACAGAAAAAGAAAAATTTGCCGGTGCGGAAGACACCTATACCATCGAGGCACTGATGCATGATGGAAAAGCCCTGCAGTCTGGAACCAGTCACAATTTCGGAGATGGATTTGCAAAGGCATTTGGTATCCAGTATACCGATAAACAGAATAAATTACAGTATGTACACCAGACTTCGTGGGGAATGACAACACGTCTGATCGGAGCCATCATCATGGTTCACGGCGACAATGATGGTCTGGTTCTGCCACCTAAGGTAGCACCGACACAGGTAATGGTTATCCCGATCCAGATGCAGAAGGATGGCGTACTGGATAAGGCAAACGAAGTGCGTGAGCGTCTGGGAAAAGTCTGCCGTGCAAAACTGGACGATTCCGATAAGAGTCCGGGATGGAAATTCTCTGAGCAGGAGATGCGTGGAATTCCGCTTCGTGTGGAACTGGGACCGAAAGATATTGCGGCAAATAAATGTGTGGTTGTCCGCAGAGATACCAGAGAGAAAATTGAGGTTTCCCTGGATGAGATCGAGACAAAGATTCCGGAACTGTTAGAGACCGTTCAGAAAGATATGTTTGCGCGTGCAAAGGCACATCGTGATGCACATATCTGGGATGCACATAATTACGAAGAATTTAAGGATATTGCAGAAAATAAACCGGGATTCATCCGTGGTATGTGGTGCGGAGATCAGGCATGTGAGGACAAGATCAAAGAAGATCTGGCAGTAACCTCACGCTGTATGCCGTTTAATGATCAGGAACAGATTTCAGATGTTTGTGTATGCTGTGGAAAACCGGCACATAAGCTGGTATATTGGGGCAAGGCATATTAAAAATCAGACGGGATTATGGATTTCAAATAGGGGGTTGGAGCCATGATTGAAAAGTATTTTAATGGTGTTATAGAACAGGTATATCACAGAATCGGAAACGCAGAAAAGAACATTGTTATGGCAAGCTATAACAATGACTTTTCTGTGTCCGGGCTGGAGAATAAAAAACGTTATCAGGAAGACGATAACGTTTTTTTTGCCTGTTGTGAACTGCAATATGAGACATTGTCCGGGGCATATGCGCCTTTTCTGGACATTATCTGTGACATGTTCCGCAAATTTGTAAAGGGAGATTTTGAAGCTTTTTTGCGCGAATGCGGAACTTATGAACTGCACCGGTCTTTGTTTTTAGGGTACTATGAAGATGGTATCTGCAAAAGGGAAGAAGGGGTGCTGTTAAATGAAGTGGAATATGAGCAGCGGCGCATGACAGAAGCCATCGTTGCCATGCTGAAAAAACTCACGGAATACCGGCCGATTATGATTGTAATTAACCGTTTCCAGCTGGCAGGACGCAGTTCCATGGAACTTATTTACCGGCTGCTGACAGAACCGTGTACGGAAATCGGGATTGTGCTTGGAGTAAACGAAATGCAGCCGCGGCTGGATATGGCCGTCAACATGTGGGATGCAATCGTGGAAAAACTTGAAGACAGCAGCCAGATTTATCATATTGGAAGTTCCGGGAAACACAGAAACCGGGAGAATGCGGAGGATGTGGCAGAAGAGAAAAATTACAGCCACATGCTTGCAAAGGTAGAGACAATCATTACGTTTCTGGATTGTGACCAGGCAAAATGGTACTTGCAGAAACTTGAATATAAACTTAAATTTGAAGATATTTTTGTGGATGATATAACCCTGCGGGAATTTTATCTATTGTATACCCGTACCGCTATTTTGCGTGCAGAGCTTTCTAAGGCACTGGAGATGGTTGATTCAGCAATGCGTCTGCCATCCGTTCGGAAAGATCTGTTTTACCGCAGTGAATGTTCCTTTTTAAAGGGAACGTGCCTGATGTATCAGGGCAAACTGCAACAGGCGGAAATGTATGCACAGTATGCCCGGGAGGAAGCAACAAAAAAGTGGGAATGAGAAACAGATATTCAAGGCGGAACTCTTGTCTGTTATGGCGCGTATGTCCGGCTGGTACAATTATTTTTTTCTGTATACAGGATATCCCGATTCATGAAGGGCTGATTGAAAAGCTGATGCAGAACAATTACCGGAATCATCTGGCACATATTTATATTTATGCATATGATAATCGGCCGGAGATGGTTGCAAGGGCCTACCGTTCCGAGGCATCTCTTTTATATTTCAGTAAAGGGGTGGCACTGGCAAAAGAGATTGGAAATGAGCAGCTGGTATATGATGCATATCAGAAAAACATTATGCTTGCATCAACGAATGGTATGAATGAGATTGCCATGCTGTATTCCGTGCGTACATACCAGTTCATGAAATCAAGGGATGATGTTTATGAGGGCAGAATTCTGTCCGGCATCGGATATAATCTGAGTGCCATGGGAAAAAAACCAGCTGGACGGAGCATTACTATAACCGTGCCATTGAGGTGTTTTACCATTTGCGTCTTCCAGAGGATATTGCGGAAGTGTTTTACAACCGTGCACTGAATTATATTATGCAGGAGAACTATGCGAAGGCGGAACATGATCTGCTGATGGCGATGAAGGTAATAGAAAAACTGCATCTTAACAGTCTGCGTGTATGTAATCTGTCAAAATTATATTGGCTTTTTAGCACTTGTGAGCATCATGCAGAAAGACCGGTTTAACTGTGAACGTTACTTGCTTAACTGCCGGCAGTTCCTGAATTATATTATTGAGAAAGAAAAGAAAATGAAAACGAGGAAATCATCCATGACTATGCCAAGTGTGATGAGGATATGTTTCTATACACATTTTCCATGGCAATGATTAACCGCATGGATGGAAAGAAGGAAGAGGTACTGGTCAGTTTTGAACAGGCAGAGCGTTTCCTGCTTCAGGCAGAGGGAAATGAGTTTTTCAGTTATCGTTTATTCCGGAAAGAGAGAATGAAGCTGTTTGAGGAAATGGGGCGCAGTGAGCGCTGCCAGATGGAACGCGCAACGCTTTTGCAGCATGAGGAGATTAATTCCCAGGCGGCACGGCTGCTTCCCATGAATCTCCTGAAGGAAATTGATCTGGGAGAGCATCCGCAAACGTGTGCCGTGCGGGAGGAAGAAATTGAAGCCCTGATCAAACAGGAAGGCCTTTTACAGGATTATGCAACGTCCCGGAGACAGATGGAGTTTATTTCCACATGGCAGAAACTGATTGATGTGAACGGAAGCAACGTAGAGGGTATGGTACAGAATGCGTTCAATACGTTTATGAATCATTTCAGCCTGGATTGTGCATTGTATATCTGTTACCATGAAGATGGTGCCCATGTACTTTATAACGATACCAAATGTGAGATGACGGAAGCGGACATAGCGGCGATCGGAAATACCATGCTGGAATATCCACAGGGGTTTGCGGTATCAAAGATCAGCGACAGTTTTCTGGAACATCAGGATACGATCGGTTATTTCGGAATAGATGATGTATGTTCGTTTGTGGCAGCACCGTTTTTCAAAAACGGAAAGCTGACCAGCCTTCTGATCACATATGTCCGCATGAAGGATAACTGGCATGGTTCGATCGAACGCTACATGCTCAACGAGGATGACCTGAGAATCTATTCCCTGCTTTTTCGGGAGATGGAGTATTCGATCAATCGCATGGAGGCAAACGACAAGATTTATATGATGAACCGCAAGCTGCAGGAGGCTGCGGTTACGGACATGCTTACCGGTATTTATAACCGTGCCGGTATGTACGAAGAGATTCGGCAGATGACTGAGAGTTACCGTGTGTCAGAAAAGACACATCATGTCGGGCTGATGTTTATTGATCTGGACAATTTCAAGCATTATAATGATACATTCGGACATGACGTCGGGGATCTGATCTTAAAGGAAATGGCGAAGATTTTCCGCAAGGCGGTAAAGGGAAGAGGATTTGTCGCCAGATATGGCGGGGATGAATTTATTATGATCTTAAATACCGATGACCGGGAAATTCTTGAACAGATTGCAAAAGGAATCTATGAGAAAATCAATTCCACGCAGGGATTCCAGCGGCAGATTGAAAATTATCTCGGCCATGCGATCACGACGACCGAAAAATCGCGGATTACCTGTTCCATCGGAATTGCAAGCGCAGGGGATGTGAGAAAAGAGGAAGATATTAATGAATTAATCCGTAGCGCAGATGAGATTTTATACAAAGTCAAAACAGGGGAAAAAGGACACTACGCATTTTTATGAAAATTCAATTACCAGAACACGTAAAGCAAATAATACACAGACTCCAGCAGGAGGGGTATGATGCCTATGCTGTAGGGGGATGCGTCAGGGATACCCTTTTGGGGCGCTGTCCGCAGGATTGGGATATCACAACTTCGGCCAGACCACAGGTGGTCAAATCCCTGTTTTCCCATACGATTGATACGGGCATTGCCCATGGGACCGTTACAGTTATGCTCGATCATACAGGGTATGAAGTGACCACCTACCGGATTGACGGGGAGTATGAAGATGCCAGACATCCGAAAACTGTGACTTTTACGGGAAATCTGGTAGAGGATTTGAAACGCCGGGATTTTACGATCAATGCCATGGCGTATAACGATACGGCTGGGCTGGTGGATGCGTTTGATGGAATTGGAGATCTCAAACGAAAAGTGATCCGGTGTGTGGGAGTGGCACATGACCGGTTTGGAGAAGATGCTCTAAGGATGCTGCGTGCCGTGCGATTTGCTGCACAGCTGGGCTTTACGATCGAGGAGAACACGCGGCAGGCAGTGGCAGATCTGGCAGAAAATCTGCAGAAAGTCAGTGCAGAGAGAATTCAGACCGAGATGGTAAAATTGCTGACTTCGGCACATCCACAGGAGATGCGCACCGTATATGAGCTGGGACTTTCCAGGGTCTTTCTTCCTGAGTTTGACCGGATGATGGAAACACCGCAGATTACGAAACACCACTGCTACAGTGTGGGAGAGCATACCATTTGCGCTATGCAGGAAGTTCCGCAGGATAAAATATTACGGCTTACCATGCTGCTTCATGATGTGGCAAAACCGGTGTGTGTTACTACGGATGAAAATGGTCAGAATCATTTCAAGGGACATCCGGCAGAGGGCGCAGAAATGGCGCGTCTTATCTTACGGCGTCTGAAGTTTGACAATGATACGACAAAACGTGTCTGTCTGCTTGTGCGCTACCATGATGACCGTCCGACAGTGACGCCGCGCAACGTGCGCCGTGCCATCAGTCGGATCGGGGTCGAAAATATGGAGGCACTTTTTGCAGTAAAGCGTGCGGATACACTGGCACAGAGTATGTATGAAAGACAAAAGAAACTTGCCTATATTGATGCCTACGAAGAAACATATCGCAAGATTATAAAAGAGGGGCAGTGTGTGCAGAAAAAAGATCTTGCCATAAATGGCAGGGATCTGATTGCACAGGGAATGCACACAGGAAAAGAAATGGGCGAAGTGTTGCAGAGCCTGTATGAGCGGGTTTTAGATGACCCACAACTGAATAAAAAAGAGACGCTGCTTGCACTGGCACTGCAATTGCAGCAGACAAAACAGGAATAAATAAGACACCCTTTCCATATGATGAAAATAGATTCAAGTCATGTGGGAGGGGTTTCATTTTGTATTATCAGCCGGAAGCAATGTTGGAGCAATATGACATAGAAATAAAACAGATCACGAAAGGCAGAGGTGTGTTTTGCTGTGAGACGGATCAGGGGAAAAAAGTACTTGCACCGTTTCGGGGATCTGCAGAACGCGCAAAATTTGTGCGCGAAATATTATGCAGCATGCAGGAAAAGGGATATCCGGTGGAACAGGTCAGTCTGACAAAAGACGGGCAGTGTGTGGTAACGGATGAAAGTGGCATGCGTTTCTGGCTGAAAGATCTGGTAGAGGGAAATGAATGCCAGACAGGTCGGGAGAAAGATGTAGCTGCCGGTGCCCAGGCGCTGGCAGGGTTTCATTGCTGTGTTTCATCCTGTGTTACGGAAATTCCGGATTTTATGAAAAATACAAAGAATGAACCGGCAGTGCTCTATTACCGGCATTACCGGGAACTGATCCTGGTAAAAAATTTTGTGCAGTCAAGAAAAACCCGAAACGAGTTTGAGCGGTCATTCTGGGAACAGTATACGCATTATATCGCACAGGCGAAAGAAGCGGTCGGGATGCTGCAGGAGCGAAAAGACCAGGGCGGAACCAGGGGGTTTTGTCACGGGGATTGTAACCAGCATAATATGCTTCGTACAGCACAGGGGGTCCGGCTCGTAAATTATGAAAATCTGTTTTACGGAGAACAGATGGTGGATCTGGCAAACTATCTGCGTAAGATTCTGGAAAAAAACAGTTGGAGTACGGACATGGGAAAACATATTCTGGAAGCCTATGAAAAGCAGAGAAAATTGTGCAAGGAAGAAAAACAGCTGCTGCATGTGCTGCTTCTGTTTCCAGAGAAATTCTGGAAAGTATCCAATCACTACAGTAACTCGCATAAAGCATGGGTATCCGGCAGAGATATTGAAAAATTAAACCGGCTGATTGCAGCGGAGCCGGCAAGGGAACATTTTCTGGAAAATTTGTTTTCTTTTCTGTGAAGAATGAGCTATACTAAGGATATGAGAAGAGACAGAATTAAAAAAACAATTACATATTTGAGTCTGCTTTTTTGGCTGTGTCTGCTTGTGGCATGTGGACAGCAGGAGGAGACGACAGATGACGGAGTTACCTATTTTCATCATTCCATCGCAGACCGGAATACACAGGAAACACAGGAGAATTCCACGGAAACGGAAAAGTCCGAAGAGTTTCTGCTGACCGCAGTCGATCAGATTCAGGAAAGTCTCCAGCTGTACCGGTATGCGGATGGAATGGAATACCGGTATTATTACGGAACAGGCACCCGTTTTTATGACAAATACGGAAACCGGACACCTGTGACAAGTTTTGAACCCGGTCTGCTTGTGACCATCGGGGATGTAGACAGCGAAGGAATCCTCACGGAAGCCCGGATTTCGGATCAGGCATGGGTATACGACAATATCACCCGGTTTTCGGTAAATCCGGATCTGGACATGCTAAAGATCGGAGATGGAAAATATCGCTATACGGATGACACGATTGTGTTTTCCGGAGATAAAAGAATCCAGATGACGGATTTGTCGGATGGGGATACGTTAAGCGTTGTCGGCAGGGATAAAAACATTCTTGCGGTGCGTGTGACAACCGCACAGGGAACGCTTGCACTGTCCAACACCAAACTGTTTGAAGAAAGTTTTTTGCAGCTGGGCACAAAGATTTTTGCGGAAATTACACCGGATATGGAGATTCAGGTGCCGGAAGGAACCTATGAACTTCGCGTAGCCAATGACGGATGGGGCGGCAGTACGGAAGTGACGATTACGCGTGGCGAGACTACAAATGTGGATCTTGACACCTTAAAAGGCGAAGGACCGTCTTACGGAAAGGTGCAGTTTGTCATCGATGCAAAAGATGCGGTGCTGTCAATTGACGGAAAAGAAACGGACTATGAGAAGCCGGTGAAATTAACCTATGGAAGCCATACAATTACGGTATATTCTTCGGATTATGATACCTGGAAGCGGAACTTATATGTCAACTCGGAGAAATCGACAATTGTTATCAATCTCGCGGATGAAGATTCCAGTGAAACAGGCAGCAGTCAGAGCAGCTCAGAAAGCAGCAGCCAGAGCAGCTCACAGGGGAGCAGTCAGAGCAGTTCAGAAAGCAGCAGTCAGAGCGAGTACAAGAACCGGCAGGAAGAGCTTGATACACTCAAGGATCTGATTTCCAGTATGACATCCTCCAGTTCGCTTGTGTCAAAATGACGGTTTTTCGGACAGAATTTTGGTTGTTTTTAAGTGCCCAAAAGCCCGAAAATATCGCATTTTTCCTTGACAAAAGGATGGAAAACAAGTATAAATAGATTTGTAAGTAATTTGAGAGAAGGAACTCGAATTATATAATATAGGAATCCATAGGAGGAATTTTAACATGAACAAAGCAGAGTTAGTTGCAGCAGTAGCTGAGAAGGCAGAGATTTCAAAGAAAGACGCTGAAGCAGCAGTTAAGGCATTCACAGATGTTGTTGCTGAGGAGCTGAAGAAGGGTGAGAAGATCCAGTTAGTTGGATTCGGTACTTTCGAGGTTTCTGAGAGAGCAGCAAGAGTTGGAAGAAACCCACAGACAAAGCAGGAAATCACAATCCCAGCTTCTAAGGCACCGAAGTTTAAAGCAGGTAAGGCTTTAAAGGATTCCCTGAACTAATTCTGGTGGAATATGTGGGAGAGCGTCATTGGACGCTCTCTTTTCTGTTATAAGGAGAAATAATATGAGATTAGATAAATTTTTAAAAGTATCACGCCTGATCAAGAGAAGAACGGTCGCCAATGAAGCCTGTGATGCAGGACGTGTTATGGTAAACGGAAAACCTGCCAAGGCATCCACCAATGTAAAAGTCGGAGACGAAATAGAAATTCTGTTTGGACAGAAATCCGTAAAAGTGCGTGTTACGGATATTCAGGATACGACCAAAAAAGAACAGGCGAAAGATCTGTTTGAATACATATCCTAGAAGTGTGGCGCATACTCTTTAACAGGAGGGCGCTTGTATGGAAGAAAGAGGACAGTCAAACAGCACAGGGCAGCATAAGCTGATCCTGCAGAACCGGAAAAGCGGAAGTTTTACCGGTGTAACGGATGTTGTAAATTTTGATGCAAATGAGATTATCCTTGACACAGAACTCGGACGGTTGACGATTAAGGGAAAAGAACTTCACGTAAACCGGCTGGACCTGCAGAAAAAAGAAGTGGAAATTGATGGAACCGTGGATATGCTTCAATATTCCGGAACACCTGGCCGGGGTGTCTTTGGAAAGTGGTTCGGTTAAGTGGAAGAGGGCAGGATTTTTGTACATTTTTTTCTGTTTGGGATGATAGCATTTGCGGCATATGACGGAATCCGTGTAGTTCGTAGAATTTTTCCGCATGGGATCTTTATGATTTCCTTAGAGGATCTGGTATACTGGATGGTCATTTCGCTTTGTTTTTTTCTGCATCTCTGTCAGGTAAATAATGGAAAAATCCGGGGCTATGTACTCCTGGGAAGCCTTCTGGGAGCGTGGATTTATTACAGTTTCTGCAGTCGGTTTGTTATGCGGTATCTGACGGAAAAGATTCATTATCTGAAAAAGAGGTTGAAAAAGTTCCGGGAAATGACTACAATAAAGTTAAATAAGCTTCGTAAAAGAAAGAAGCCTGAAGAATCGGAGAAAGAACATGAGAAAAACTAAAAAGCGTCGCCGTGGAAGCGGTACTGCAGGAATCATGATCATTGTGCTTGCATTTTTGGTTGTCATGACGGTTCAGATCTGCAGGATACGTTCAAAAGATGCGGAATATGCGGCAAAAGAAAAAGAATTACAACAGCAGTATGAGGAAGAAACCGAGAGATCTACGGAGATAGATGATCTTGAGACGTATATGAAATCCTCACAATATATTGAAGATGTGGCAAAAAGCAAGCTTGGACTGACTTATAAGAATGAAATCATCTTCAAGGAAAAGAAGTAGAAAAGAAGAATCTGTCTGAACAGGTTCTTCTTTTTCTTTAATGCATTGATGGAAGATTTGAGCGAAAACTTTTTTGAAAACCACAGAAAATCTGACAGAATATGCGTCATTGTCTGTGTATACTTGTCCCTCGAAAACAATTTTTTGGAGGTGTATCATGCGTACAGGACAATGGAAAACAATGGGGATAGGATCGCTGATCGGAAAAATGATCTATGCAGTATTCGGGCTGGCGGCAAGTATGTTATGTATCATGGGATATTATCCGGTGGTGCCGGCATTTTACACGGCATGCTGTCTGGATAAAAAGAGAAATTTTCTGCTATACATAGGACTGGTTGTGGGAATGGGCTGGTGCATGCCGGTGGCTGCGATTGTAAAATATCTGTTTATTCTTTTTGTACTGGGAATCGCAATCCGGTTTTATATATGGGCAAACAGGCGCTGCAGCGGATGGACGGCAGGAATGATTGCGGGAATTACAACGATCGCGATGAATACATCGGGACTTCTGATTCTGAATATGGAGAAAAAGGCATTGATCCTTGGCATCAGCGAAGGTGTGATCGTGTTTGCACTGGCAGTATTGTTCCATTATGGAATCGGAATGGGCAGTCAGATTTTCCGGGAGAGACATAAGAACCGGGTGGAAGAGGAAGGCGTGGAAACGATGGTTGGAATGGATCCTCAGGGGCGGATTCATGCATTTGCAGAGGCAGTTGACGAGCTTTCCGTGGCATTTGCCGCGATGGACGGCAGGCAAAAGCCAAAACAGCAGGACCATCTGGATATTCTTGCCCAGGAGATTACCGGAAAGCTGTGTGCGGACTGCGAGGGATGTGTCGTGTGTTTAGAGCAGCAGAAACCGGATTTCTGGATAAAAATCCGCCGGATGCTGCAGGCAGTTGCACAACACAGTACCAAAGAAGAAATTTTAAGTCAGAATTTTATGGAAGAGTGTCCGCGTTATTCCGGGATGGTGGAAGAGGCAATCTGGGCTTTTTCCCGTATGGAACTCAATGAGGCATGGTATCACCGCCTGCAGGAGAACCGCAAGGTAATCGCGGATCAGCTGGATGCGATGGCGGATGCTTTGCAGGACTGGGATCAGGGAATCCGGTGTATGGACCGGACAGAGCGTGTTCTGCTGGCAAAAATTGCGTTTGAGACAAGGGAACGGGGACTGGATGTAAAACAGATACATGTTTATGAGGACAAAGAAAAGCGGCGCATGGTGACCGCTTTGGTGGCAAGTAAGTGGGGAGGCGGAATTCCTGTTAAAAATTATCGAAAAGCGCTCGAGCGTGCTTCAGGCATGGCGGTCCGGCTGAAAGAGGATACCAGATCCATACTGACACAGGAACCGGTTATGATTACAGCGTATGAAGATACCTGCTTTTATGCATTATCCGGGGTTGCTTCGGAAAAAGAAGAGGGATCAAGTGTCAGTGGAGATAACTTTTCTCTGTTTTCGATGGAAAATGGGCATTATCATGTATGTGTCTCTGATGGTATGGGAAGCGGACCGTCTGCATTCCGGGAAAGCGATATGGTGGTAGAGCTGATGCAGAAATTTATGGAAGCAGGATTTCCTCAGGAGACAGCTATCCGCATGATGAATTCGGCAATGGTTCTGCAGGGAGATTGTGAGTCTTACTCTACACTGGATTTCATGGATCTGGATCTGTACAGTGGGCAGATGACGATTACCAAAATCGGTGCAGCAGCATCTTTTCTGAAACATAAAGACCGGGTGGAGTGCCTGCGGGCGTCCACACTTCCGGCGGGAGTCGATGCGTCCTGTACCGGGGATGTCATCCACAGAAAGCTCACACATGGGGATTTCCTTGTCATGGTTACGGATGGTGTGTTAGAATATCTACATGTGAAAAATCCGGAAGAAAAGCTCGCGGAAATGATAAAAGAGATAAAAACAGAGAACGCAGGTACTTTTGCTGAAAAGCTGATGGAACATGTGATGCTTTTTACAGGAGGACATGCACCGGATGATATGACAATAGTGGTAAGCGGAATCTGGGAGAAATAATGATCGTACAGGTAGAAAAATTTATGAGAAAGTGGAATATGGTGCCGGAGGGAGGCAGGGTACTCGTTGGAGTGTCCGGCGGTGCGGACTCTGTCTGTCTGTGCCTGATTCTGTATGAACTTTCCACGAAAATGAATTTTTCACTTGAGGTTATCCACGTGGAGCATGGAATTCGTGGAGAAGAGAGTAAAAATGATGCGGTGTTTGTGGAACAGCTCTGTAAACAACGGGGGATTGTCTGTCATATCCGGAATGTTGATGTTCCACGTTATGCCAAAATACATCATCTGGGAGAAGAAGAGGCGGCACGAATTCTGCGATATCAGGTGTTTGCGGATGCAGCCGGGCAGGACAGAAACGTCCGGATCGCACTGGCGCATCATATGGAAGACAATGCGGAGACCATGCTGTTTCAGCTGATCCGGGGAAGCGGACTGGATGGACTGTGCGGGATGCGTCCACAGCGGACAGGAACAAACGGGGAAATCTATATCCGTCCCTTTTTGCAGTGCAGCAGGGAACAGATCGAACAATTTCTGGAGGAACGGGGGCAGGGGTATTGTACGGACAGTACCAATGCCAACGAGTCCTACAGCAGAAACCGGATGCGAAAGAGGGTGCTTCCGGAACTGATAAAGATGAATCCGCAGGCGGTACAGCATATGCAGACGGCGATGGAACAGCTGCAGCAGGTAAGAGATTATCTGGAAGAAGAGACGGTTTCCCTGGAGAAAAAATTTATTTCCGGGGAGAGGAAAAATGTGAAACTGGATACGGACGGGCTGGCAGAGCTTTCGCAGGCTGTCCGGATGCGGCTGATCCGCAAAGCTGTCTGGAAAGCTGCCGGGGCATGCAAAGATATTACGGCGGCACATTTGCAGGCAGTGGCGGACCTTCTGGAAAAACAGACCGGAAGATATGTAAAACTGCCCTATGGGCTGACCGCCACAAGAGTTTACAATGTGATCGAAATCATGGGAAAAAGAAAGGAAACGGAAAAGATCTGTCTGCCGATAGATACGGACCGGCTGCCGGAAAATCTGCTGGCCGGTGAATGGAAATTTTCGTTTAAAAAGTTTCCGTATGATGGGAATACCGATAAAATTCCACGAAAAATGTATACGAAATGGTTTGATTATGATAAGATAAAAGATAGTTTAGCTATACGTAACCGCCGAAAAGGAGACTATTTTGTGCTGGATGCGGCAGGACATCACAAGAAGCTGGAGGATTATTTCGTCAATGAAAAGATTCCGGCATCGCATAGAGATGAGCAGCTGCTTCTGGCCGGGGAGGATGAAATCTTCTGGATTGTCGGAGGGCGTATGGCATATGGCACAGGGATTTCCGATGCAACCCGATGGGTGTTGGAGATCACTGCCAGTAATAGCAGCCATTGAAGGAGGATAAGAGGATGGATTACAGTAAGAAACATGAGATATCGGTATATCTGACCGAGGAACAGTTAAATCAGCGGATTGCAGAGATCGGTGCACAGATCACGGAACGTTTCAAAGGCGAGTCGGTTTATCTGGTCTGTATCCTGAAAGGATCTATCTTTTTCACAACAGAACTTGCAAAGCGGATTGTCGCTGCCAATGACGATCGATTTTATATCAGCATCCAGTTATGGAGCACAGACCCATTCTTCCGGTGTCGTAAATATCAAGAAGGATCTGGAACAGTCGATTGAAGGAGAGAACGTGATCGTTGTGGAAGATATTGTGGATTCCGGAAATACATTAAGCCGGCTGATGCAGCTGTTTGAGAGTCGTAATCCAAAAACTCTTACGATCTGTACGCTGCTGGATAAACCGGATCGCCGGGTGGTAGAAAACCTGCAGGTGGATTATACCGGATTTGTGATACCGGATAAGTTCGTAGTCGGATTTGGTCTTGATTACGATCAGAGATACCGTAATCTTCCGTATATCGGATTCGTGGAAGATGCGGATTAAAAAAAGGAGAGTAGTACATTGAATACAAAGAACAGACCCCGATTTGGAGGATTTGGTGTCTATGCGATGCTGATCCTGCTTGTGATTATTTTGTGGTATACATTTACCAACAACAGTACAACCAGTGATTTCACACAGAATAATCTCTGGAAAGCCATCAGTGAGGAAAAGGTTGTCAGTATCAGGGTAGAGCAGAACCGTGAAGTACCGACCGGTTATCTGAATATCAAACTGAAAGATGGTTCTACGGAACGGATGTATACCTCAGATGTGAACGAGATCCAGAAAGAATTAAAAGAAAAGGATTTTACCCAGTTTGTTGTGGATGATGTGCCGTCAGAGAGCTGGATTATGACACTTCTGCCATATCTTCTTATTTTTGGTGCTATCTTCATTCTGTTTATGATTATGAGCAACAATGCGGCAGCAAACAACAGCGGCGGTAAAATGATGAATTTTGGAAAAAGCCGTGCAAAGCTTTCCACCGAGGAAGATAACCATATGACATTTGAGAATGTCGCCGGTCTGAAAGAAGAAAAAGAAGAACTTGAGGAACTGGTGGACTTTCTGCGTGCACCAAAGAAGTATACAAACCTTGGTGCACGTATTCCGAAAGGTGTGCTTTTAGTCGGACCTCCGGGAACCGGTAAGACACTTCTGGCAAAAGCCGTTGCAGGCGAGGCCGGAGTACCGTTCTTTAGTATTTCCGGTTCAGATTTCGTAGAAATGTTTGTCGGTGTCGGAGCTTCGCGTGTCCGTGATCTGTTTGAGGATGCCAAGAAAAATGCGCCTTGTATCGTATTTATCGATGAGATTGATGCTGTGGCCAGACGCCGCGGTACAGGTATGGGAGGCGGTCATGATGAGCGCGAACAGACCTTAAACCAGATGCTTGTTGAGATGGATGGATTTGGTGTTAATCAGGGAATTATCGTGATGGCAGCAACCAACCGTGTGGATATTCTTGATCCGGCGATCATGCGTCCGGGACGTTTTGATCGAAAGATTGTAGTCGGAAGACCGGATGTGGCAGGCCGTGAAGAAATTCTTCAGGTTCATGCAAAGAACAAGCCGCTGGGAGATGACGTTGATTTAAAACAGATCGCACAGACGACTGCGGGATTTACAGGAGC
>ENA-OQNM01000101-OQNM01000101.1-human-gut-metagenome-genome-assembly--contig:-NODE-101-length-30264-cov-4.789229_pt1 | contig 30264 bp, 29 predicted proteins | sample MGYA00242632_ERZ504886 | MGnify/ENA primary metagenome ERZ504886 (study PRJEB26092, sample SAMD00036424) | human gut metagenome | host: Homo sapiens | study: EMG produced TPA metagenomics assembly of... | reverse complement strand
AACCGCTGATTGACCGCATGAGCTTTGACATTGTGCAGAACAAGCTGAAATCCCGCCAGCGTCCGGGGCAGACCAATGAAATCAGCCTGTTTGCCGGACTGATAAAATGCGGCGAGTGTGGGAAGTCTCTGACGGTACGCTACACAAACGCAAAACATCCCCAGCAGATTTACTCCTGCAAGACCTACAATGCCTTTGGAAAGAACCACTGCACCCAGCACCGGATTGATTATGACACCCTTTACAGTCATGTGCTGCGGAAAATCCGGGAATGTGCCAGAGCTGCCCTGATGGACGGGAAAGCGGTTGCTGACCGCCTGACCAATACCTGTGAAGCCGAGCAGCGGGAACAGCGGGAAGCAATGGAACGCTCCCTTACAAGGGACGAGGAACGGATTGAGGTTCTGGACAAAATGGTAATGCGGCTTTATGAAGATATGATTGCAGGGCGTATCAGTGAGCAGAACTTCAACACCATGCTGGAAAAGACACAGACCGAGCAGACGGAACTTAAAACAAAAGTGTCCGAGGGCAGAAAGCGGCTGTCCGATGAAGTCCAGCTTGCCAATGACGCAAAACAATGGGTGGAAGCCATTCAGGAATATGCCAACATCACAGAGTTGGACGCAGCCACCCTTAACCGCTTAATCAAAGAAATCGTCGTGCATGAGCGCATTGACGAAGATAAAACAAGACACATTTCTATCGAAATTCATTTTAATCTCAAACCCATCCCAGAGGTGGAACAGGTCACTGCCTGACCTGTCCTACCGGGACGATTCTCTTAAAAACACCATATAGATTTTTTGTACGCCGCCGCCCGCCATCGAGCAGAGTTTTACACCTAATTGGGGATAAAACAGCTGGTCGCGGGCGGCGGCGTTGCCCTGATCGGCGTGACCCTTGTCCCGCTTCTGTCCGGGCTGCTGGGATAAACCCTGCGTCGCTGCCCACAATTTTCCGAACGACTAACACTTAAAATCCTACTCCGCGCTCTCCCACCGAACCGGGAGGGCGCGGGAAAGGAGGTATCTTTGCTTGATTAGTGAGATCATCGAGAAATGGATAAAAGGCATTTTGATAGATGGCATCACGGGCAACCTCTCCGGCCTGTTCGACAACGTGAACGCCAAGGTGGGCGAAATCGCTTCGGACGTTGGCTCCACCCCGCAGGCATGGAACAGCGGCATTTTCAATATGCTTCGCAGTCTTTCCGAAACGGTGGTGCTGCCCATTGCAGCGGCTATCCTTGCCCTTGTGATGTGCCATGAGCTTATCCAGATGATTACCGAAAAGAACAATATGCACGACTTCGACACCTCCATGTTCTTCCGCTGGATTTTCAAGTCTGCCTTTGCCATCCTCATTGTCAGCAATACATGGAACATCGTTATGGGTGTGTTCGATGCCACCCAGAGCGTTGTCAACCAAAGTTCCGGCGTTATCATCGGTGAAACATCCATCCACTTTGACCGCCTGATACCCGGACTGGAATTTCAGCTGGAAAGCATGACCATTGGCAGTCTGCTCAGCCTGTGGTTCCAGACCCTTGTGGTGGGTCTGACCATGAACATCCTGTCTATCTGTATTTTCCTTGTGACCTACGGCCGCATGATCGAGATTTATGTTGTGACCGCACTGGGGCCTATCCCGCTGGCGACTATGGGCAGCAGCGAGTGGCGCAGCACCGGGCAGAACTACTTGAAGTCTTTGCTGGCACTGGGTTTCCAAGCGTTCCTGATTATGATTGTCGTGGGCATTTACGCGGTGCTGATACGCAACATTTCGGGCGCGGCGGACATTGCCGGGGCTATCTGGGGCTGTATGGGCTATACCGTTCTGCTCTGTTTCTGTCTATTCAAGACTGGCAGCATCAGCAAATCCGTGTTTGGTGCCCATTGAGAAAGGAGCGTTTGAATGGCGTATGTGACCGTTCCAAAAGATTTGACCCATGTAAAATCCAAAGTCTTATTCGGGCTGACCAAGCGGCAGCTGGTCTGCTTCGGCGGTGCGCTTTTAACGGGCGGGCCGCTTTATTTTTTGGCCCGGAACTATCTTTCCAACAGTGCAGCGGCCCTGCTGATGATTTTTGCCATGCTGCCGGGGCTGCTGTTCGCTCTGTTCGAGCGGCACGGCCAGCCCCTTGAAGTAGTGATTCAGCAAATGATTCAGTGCTGCTTTATCCGTCCAAAGGAAAGGCCCTATCAGACCAACAATGCTTACGCCGCCCTTGTGCGGCAATACCAAATGGAACAGGAGGTAAAGGCCATTGTCCAGAAAAACGATACCCCGCGAAACCGAAAAGCCCAAAAAGCTCACCCGCGCCCAGAAAAAAGAAATTGATGCCGTTATCCGCAAGTACAAGGGTGACGGCAAGCCCCGCACGGCACAGGCCACCATCCCGTATGAGGCCATCTACCCGGACGGTGTGTGCCGCATTGACCGACGCACATTCTCCAAGTGCATTGCCTTTGAGGACATCAGTTATCAGCTGGCCCAGCCGGAAACAAGAACCGCCATCTTTGAACACCTGTGCGACCTGTACAACTATGTGGATGCTTCCATCCATGTGCAGCTTTCGTTTTTGAATCGCAAGGTTGACCCGGTGCAGTACGCAAAAAGTTTTGAGATCGCACCGCAGGGGGATGATTTTGACGACATCCGCGCCGAGTACACCGCCATCCTGCAAAAGCAGCTTGCCAGCGGAAACAACGGCATTGTCAAAACCAAATATCTGACGTTTACCATTGAGGCTGACAGCCTGAAAACGGCGCGGGCACGGCTGACCCGCATTGGCCTTGACCTGCTGGGCTACTTCAAAACCATGGGCTGCGTGGCGCACGTCATGGACGGACAGGAGCGCTTGGAAGTTCTGCACGGCATCTTCCACCCGGACGGCGAACCGTTCCGTTTTGACTGGGACTGGCTGGCACCCTCCGGCCTGTCTACCAAGGATTTTGTGGCCCGTCCTCCTCTGTTTCGGTACGGCCAAACTTTAGGTTTGGTCGGCAGTATGGAGCTGTGAGCTTTTTACTAAATCCTTGCGCCGGAACTTTCGGACGAAATGCTGGCCGACTTCCTCAAAACGGAAAGCGGGATTCTCGTCAATCTCCATGTGCAGGCCATCGACCAGACCGAGGCCATCAAGACGATTAAACGGAAGATAACAGACCTTGATGCCATGAAGATTCAGGAGCAGAAAAAGGCTGTGCGTTCCGGGTACGACATGGATATCCTCCCCAGCGACCTTGCTATCTATGGCGAGGATGCCAAAAAGCTGCTGAACAAACTGCAAACAAGAAATGAGCGATTGTTCATGCTGACTTTTTTAGTGCTGAACGTGGCCGACACCAAGCAAAAGCTGGGAAACGATGTGTTCCAAGCGGCGGGTGTGGCGCAGAAGTACAACTCTTCCCTTGTCCGGCTGGACTACCAGCAGGAGCAGGGCCTTGTGTCCAGTCTGCCGCTGGGTATCAACCAAATAAAGATTCAGCGCAGCCTTACCACCTCCAACGTGGCGGTGTTCGTGCCCTTTGTAACGCAGGAGCTTTTCCAGAGCGGTGCGGCCATGTACTACGGCATCAACGCAAAATCCCACAACATGATCATGCTGGACCGCAAGCAGGCCCGGTGTCCCAACGGCTTGAAGCTGGGCACGCCCGGCAGCGGCAAATCCATGAGCTGCAAGTCCGAAATCGTCAGTGTGTTTTTAACGACTGCTGACGATATTTTTATTTCAGACCCAGAGGCCGAGTATTATCCGCTGGTCAAGCGGCTGTATGGGCAGGTCATCAAACTTTCGCCCACCAGCAAGGACTATGTGAATCCTCTGGACATCAACCTGAATTATTCCGAAGATGACAGCCCGCTGGCCTTGAAGTCGGATTTTGTGCTGTCGTTCTGTGAGCTGGTCATGGGCGGCAAAACAGGTCTGGAAGCGATTGAACGCACCGTGATAGACCGTGCCGTGAAAGCCATCTACCGCCCCTATCTGGCGAATCCCTGCCCGGAGAATATGCCGATTTTGTCTGACCTCCACCAAGCCCTGCTCGACCAGCACTTGCCGGAAGCGGACCGGGTAGCGCAGGCATTAGACCTGTATGTGTCCGGCTCGCTGAATGTGTTTAATCACAAAACGAATGTGGACATCCACAACCGGCTTGTGGCCTTTGACATCAAGGAGTTAGGCAAGCAGTTAAAAAAAATTGGGGATGCTCATTATCCAAGACCAGATATGGGGCCGCGTCACCCAGAACCGCAGCCAAGGCCGGGCTACATGGTATTTTGCAGACGAGTTCCACTTGCTCTTGAAAGAGGAACAGACCGCTGCGTACAGTGCCGAGATTTGGAAACGCTTCCGCAAATGGGGCGGCGTGCCCACAGGCGCCACCCAAAATGTGAAGGACCTTCTTTCTTCCCCGGAGATCGAGAACATTCTGGAAAACAGCGACTTCATCACGCTGCTGAATCAGGCATCCGGCGACCGCAAAATCCTTTCGGAACGGCTGAACCTCTCCGCAGACCAGCAGAAGTACATTGACAATTCCGAACCGGGCGAAGGACTGCTGATTTTTGAAAATGTGGTGCTTCCGTTTTCCAACCCCATCCCGAAAAACACCCAGCTCTATAAAATCATGACCACCCGGCTCAGCGAGGTGGTGGAGCTATGAGCCTAACGCATTTCAGTTTGTTTTCCGGCATCGGCGGCATCGACCTTGCCGCGGAAGCAGCGGGTTTCACTTCGGTCTGCCAATGCGAGTGGGCAGCATTTCCCGCCGCTGTGCTGGCAAGCCACTGGCCGGAGGTGCCCCGCTTTCAGGACATCACCACCGTAACAAAGGAGGCTTTCTTTGAAAAAACAGGACTTCGCACCGTCACCCTCATTTCAGGTGGCTTCCCGTGCCAGCCGTTCTCCACCGCAGGGCGGCAGCGCGGCTTCCACGATGAACGCTACCTGTGGCCCGAAATGCTGCGGGTCATCCGGGAATTGCAGCCCCGTTGGGTGCTTGGAGAAAATGTTGCTGGCTTCCTCCGTATGGGGCTCGACAAAACGCTCATTGACTTGGAGCAGGCAGGTTACGATGTTCGGGTTTTCGTATTACCTGCTGCTGCCGTTGGCGCGTGGCACGAACGGAAACGGGTATTCATCATCGGCTCCGCTGCTTCCCACGCCCCTTGCCAGCGACACCGGGGATGTGGGCAAGGGACTGGACATCCAAATCTCTGCGAATGGCAGCTACCGCAAGATGAACAAGGATGGCAAGGCATGGACGGCGCGGCTTTCCCATGTGGTCTACCACATGACCCCCACCACGCTGGAAAGGCCCTACCTCAACCCGGACTGGGTAGAGTGGCTGATGGGTTTCCCGCGCAAATGGACGGACATTCCCTTTGGGCCGAAGAACCCGCCGACATCCCGCGTTTGACCGAAGAGGTGCCGAACCGCAGCAAGCGGATGAAAACGCTGGGCAATGCGGTTTCGCCGCCGCAGGTGTTCCCGATTCTCAAATACATTGCGGACATTGAAACAAGCTGCTGCCCGATGGGAGGTGAAGAACCTTGAAAGAATTGCAGGCAAAAGCCAAAGTCACCCAGACCATGACCCGTGACGGTCTGGTGGTAGAAAATCAGGCGGACGGCACTGTGGAGAATGTTTCCAGCCGGGAAGCTGAACAGGACTACTCCACGGATGCCGAGGGCAAAGCCGAAAAAATTCTGGAACGGGCCGAGGACATCAAGGACGAGCATAAAAATAAAAAGAAAGCGAAAAAGGCAGCAGAAACAGCGGCCACCGCCAAAAGTGAAGATGGTCTGCACCGTTCCGCTGCCCGTTTGGAATTGACCGAGGACGAACGGGCAGACCCGGAGTTGCAGCCGTACATCCACAAGGCGGAAGCAAAGGCCGACAAGCTGGATGCGGCCCGCGCCGCTCTGCCGAAGAAGCGTGTCCCGGTCAAGGAAAAAGTTTACGATGCAGCCAGCGGCAAGGCAAAATCCACCCTGCGGTTTGAGCAGCAGGACAAAGGCCCGCCCAGCCTGAAACCAAACCCGGCCAGCCGCCCGCTGTCGGAAGCATTGCTGTTCGCTCACGGAAAAATCCACGAGGTCGAACACGAAAATGTGGGCGTGGAGGGCGGCCACAAAGGTGAAGAACTGGTGGAGCGTCAGACCGCCAAAGCCATCCGCAGCGGCATCCGGCACCACAAGATGAAGCCCTACAAGGCCGTGGAAAAGGCAGAGCGTCAGCTCATGTCTGCCAATGCAGAATACTTTTACCAGAAATCTTTGCGGGACAATCCGCAGATCGCGCAGTCCGCCAGCAATCCCATTTCCCGGATGTGGCAGAAACAGCGTATCAAGCAACAGTACGCCAAAGCTGCACGGCAGGCCGGACAAGCCGCCGCACAGGGTGCAGCCACTACCGCAGAAAATGGTTTCCGGGTAACAAAGCTGGCAGCCGAAGGCGGCGAACGGGTGGCCGAATTTGCTGCCCAGAACTGGAAAACCATTTTGATCGTGGCGGTGTTCGGTCTGCTGGCTCTGCTCTTGATAACGGGCTTGCAGTCCTGCACGGTGATGGCGGGCACCGCTGGGACCGGCGTGACGGCATCTTCTTATTTTTCCAAGGACAAGGATATGCTGGGTGCAGAGAAGGCTTATGCCAAGCTGGAACAAAAGCTGCAACGGTATCTCGACACCTACGAGGCCACCCACAACTATGACGAGTATCATTTTTATCTGGATGAAATCGAGCATGACCCCTATGTGCTGATCTCGATTTTGTCCGCGCTCCATGATGGCGTTTTTACATTGGCCGAGGTGCAGGGTGAACTTGAAATGCTCTTTGAAAAGCAGTACATCCTGACCGAGACCGTGACCATGCAGATACGTTACCGTACAAAAATGATGGTCATTATTGGCCCGTATGGTGTGCCGCAAGTTATCACCTACCAAGAACCGTATGAATACTACATCTGCACGGTCAAGCTGAAGAACAAGGATTTATCCCACCTGCCCGTGGAAGTACTGACAGAAGAACAGCTTAGTGCCTATTCGCTCTATATGCGCACGCTGGGCAACCGGCCGGATTTGTTTGGCAAAGCGCAATACCCCAATGCGTCCACCATCAAGCAGCCTACCTACTACGATATTCCACCGGAATCCCTCAAAGATGATAAGTTTGCCGCCATGATGGAGGAAGCCACGAAGTACATCGGCTACCCGTATGTGTGGGGCGGCAGTTCACCCAGTACCAGCTTTGATTGCAGCGGCTACATTTCGTGGGTTCTGAATCACTCCGGCTGGAACGTGGGCCGTCAGACCGCACAGGGCCTTTACAACCTCTGTACTCCTGTTTCGACGGCGCAGGTCAAACCGGGCGACCTTGTGTTTTTCAAGGGAACGTACGATACCCCCGGCGTGAGCCATTGCGGTATCTATGTAGGCAATTCCATCATGCTGCACTGCGGCGACCCTATCTCTTACACAAACCTCAACTCAAAATATTGGCAGGAACATTTTTACAGCTATGGGCGTTTACCGTGACGCCGGAAAGGATTTTGTATGGCAAAAAGACTTTCCCGCATTGAGCGCGATATTGAACGGCTCAAAGAAAAAATCAGCGAATACCAGCAGCAGTTGAAAGAACTGGAAGCTGCAAAGACTGAACAGGAAAACCTGCAGATCATTCAGCTGGTGCGCAGTATGAACATGACACCGGACGAGTTTGCGGCCCTCCTGCGCAGCGGTGCGCTGAACGCTGCGCCCACCGTTACCCCGTACCACAAACAGGAGGATGCCGCCGATGAAACCTGATAACTGGAACCGTTTCGCTGCCGGACTGCTGGCTATCCTGCTCTGCCTCTGCTCCTTTTCCATGCCCGCTTTTGCAAGCGGCTCTGACCCTGCCCCGGAACCTCTGCCGGAAATTCTGGACGAGAAAACTACCACTGGCGGCATGGAGCCGGAGGGTGTACCTATCACGCCCAAAGGCAACGCAACACTGGTGGATGATTTCTACGGGGACAAACAGCTTATCACAGTGACCACCAAAGCCGGGAATTATTTTTACATCCTGATTGACCGTGCCAACGAGGACAAGGAAACGTCCGTTCACTTCCTGAACCAAGTGGACGATGCCGACTTGCTGGCCCTGCTGGATGAAGAACCGCAGGAAACCGAAGTCTGCACCTGCACCGTGAAATGTGAGGCCGGGAACGTCAACGAAAACTGCCCCTTGTGTAAAAAGAGCCTGCGGAACTGCACGGCCCCGGAAGCGGTGAAAACTGACACCGAAACGCCGCAGGAAAAGCCGAAGTCCAGCATGGGCAGTCTGATGATCCTGCTGGTGCTGGCTTTGGCTGGCGGTGGCGCGGCACTCTACTATTTCAAGTTCCGCAAACCCAAGGCCGACACCACCGGGCACGATGATCTGGACGAGTACGATTTTGGCGAGGACGAGGATGCAGACGAGGAACCTGCTGAAATCGAGATTCATTCGGAGGATGGACAGGAGGACGAAACATGAGCGTTCAGCTGGTAATTGCCGAAAAGCCCAGTGTAGCCCGCAGCATCGCCGCCGTGATCGGGGCCACTGAAAAGCAAAACGGCTACTGGCAGGGCGGCGGGTATCTGGTCAGCTGGTGCATCGGGCATCTGGTGTCCTTTGCCGAGGCGGGCCAGTACGATGAAAAATACTGCAAGTGGAAGTATGAAGATTTGCCCATCCTGCCCCAGCCGTGGCAGTTCATTGTCCCGGACGAAAAGAAACCGCAGTTTGAAGTTCTGCGTGCCCTGCTCAACCGCCCGGATGTGGACAGTGTGACCGCCGCAACCGACGCAGGCCGGGAGGGAGAACTGATTTTCCGTTTCGTCTACCAAATGGCCGGCTGCACGAAACCTGTGAAGCGGCTCTGGATTTCCAGCATGGAGGATGCCGCTATCCGGGAGGGCTTTGCAAACCTGCGCCCGGATTCGGACTACGATGCGCTGTATCAATCGGCCCTCTGCCGCGCAAAGGCAGATTGGCTGGTGGGCATCAATGCAACACGGCTGTTTTCGGTGCTGTACCATAAGACCCTAACCGTGGGCCGGGTGCAGACCCCGACACTGAAAATGCTGGTGGACCGGGATGCAAAAATCCTGCGCTTCCAGAAAGAAAAGTATTATACGGTCGGCATCCAGTCCGGCAGCCTGAAAGCAGACAGTGGGCGCATTGCGGATGCAGAAACCGCAAATTCTCTCAAAGAAAAATGCACGGGTGCAGTTGCCGTCTGTACTTCTGTCAAGCGGGAGAAAAAGACAGAACAGCCGCCCAAGCTCTATGACCTGACCACCTTGCAGCGGGAAGCAAACCGCTTGTTCGGATTTACGGCAAAGCAGACCCTTGATTATGCCCAGCAGCTTTACGAGAAGAAACTGCTGACCTATCCCCGCACGGACAGTCAATATCTGACCGAGGATATGGGCCAGACAGCACAACATCTTGTGTCTGACCTGCTGAGGCTGCTGCCCATTGCCCAAGGGCTTGCACTGACTGCGGATGTGGGCCGGGTGCTGAACAGCAAAAAGGTATCGGACCACCACGCCATCATTCCCACTGCTGAATTTGTAAAACAGGGCTTCGCTGGTCTTGCCGAAAGTGAATGCAAGCTGATGAACCTTGTCTGCGCCAAGCTGCTCTGCGCCGTGGCTGTACCCCATGAATACGAAACCGTGGCCGCCGTGTTCTCCTGTGCAGGGAACGAGTTCACCGCCAAGGGAAAGACGGTGCTTGTCCCCGGATGGAAAGAGATCGACCAGCGGTTTCGTTCCACTCTGAAAGCAGACGGCGAAGAAGAAACGGAAGCCCTGAACACCCTGCCGGAACTGGCCGAGGGGCAGAGTTTCCGCGTAACTTCTACCGTATCGGAACACTTCACATCCCCGCCGAAAGCCTACACCGAAGATACGCTCCTGTCAGCAATGGAGCGGGCCGGGGCCGAGGATATGCCGGAGGAAGCGGAACGCAAGGGGCTGGGTACTCCGGCCACCCGTGCGGCGATTCTGGAAAAGCTGGTGCAAATGGGCTTTGTGCAGCGCAAGGGCAAGCAGCTTGTCCCCACCAAGGACGGCATCAATCTGGCGGTGGTTCTGCCGGAAAGCCTGACCTCTCCCGCTCTGACTGCTGAATGGGAAAACCGTCTGACCGAGATTGCCAAGGGCAATGCAGACCCGGACGAGTTCATGGCCGAAATTGAAGCGCAGGTGCGCCAGCTGGTCAAGACCTACTCCTGCATCAGCGCGGACAAACAAAACCTGTTCCAGTCGGAACGGGTTATTATCGGCAAGTGTCCCCGGTGCAGTGAAAACGTCTATGAGGGCAAGAAAAACTTCTACTGCGGGAATCGTAGCTGTCAGTTTGTGATGTGGAAGAATGACCGCTTCTTTGAGCAGCGCAAAAAGGCGTTCACACCGAAGATCGCCGCTGCTCTGCTCAAAAACGGTAAGGCAAAGGTCAAGGGCCTCTACTCCGAGAAAACAGGAAAAACCTATGATGCAACGGTGCTTCTGGCAGATGCGGGAGGCAAGTACGTCAATTACCGGGTAGAGCGCAAAGAGTAAGGCAAAAATACGAGGGCCGGTTATGGTAAGGTGAAGCATTCATTTTGCCATAACCGGCTCTCTCTATCCGTAGGATAGCAAAAAAGGAGTGTGACCAAATGAGCGAATTATTTTCCATCCAGCTGCAAAATCGGCAGCAGCAAGGCGGAGATGGCGTCTGGCTGGACCTGCCTACCACAACCGAACAGGTACAAGCGGCCCTGCGGCAAATCGGCATTTCGTCCGATAATCCGCAGGGCCTTTTCATTTCCGGCTATTTTGCCGAGGAAGAAAAGCGTTTTGCCATCCCCTACAACATGGTGCTGGCATCCAATGTGGACGAACTGAACTTTCTGGCATCACGACTGGAAACACTCTCTACCGGGGAACGCGCAGAACTGAACGCCGCCTTGCAAGCCCCGCAGAGTGAGCTTTTCAGCATCGGGAGAATCACCGACTTTCCCGAAAACGTGGACTACTATGTGCATCTGCCGGATGTGCACGGGCCTGCCCAGCTAGGAGATTACTACCTGAATCGCTCCGGCATGGTGGATATGCCGGAAGAATGGAAAGGCGGCATCGACACGGCACAGTTTGGCCGGTATGTGGCTCAGCAGGAACAGGGTGCGTTCACCCAGTACGGCTACCTTGTCAAAAGCGGGGACGAGTGGCAGAAAGTCCACGAGGGCCAGCCCGTGCCGGAGGAATACCGGGTACTGTCCTTTCCTGCGCCGGAAGTTTTGCGAGATTCGGCCAACATCCCGCCGCCTGTTCAAGCCGAAACAAAACCGCAGAAAGTTCTTCCCATCATCCTGAACGGCAAGGACAGCGCAGAGCGAATGAAAGAAATCACGGACCGGCTGGAAACAGGCATTCAAGAATTATTCGACAGTGACCGCTACAAAGCCTATCTTACCACGATGGCAAAATTCCACAATTACAGCTTCAACAACACCTTGCTGATCGCCATGCAGGGCGGACAGCTGGTGGCGGGTTTCAACAAGTGGAAAGACACGTTCCACCGCACTGTAAAGAAAGGCGAAAAAGGCATCAAAATTCTGGCCCCTGCACCGTACAAGGTCAAGCAGAAGATGGAAAAGCTGGACGAACAGGGCAAGCCGATTCTGGACAAGGACGGCAAGCCGCTGACGGAGAAAAACGGTGCAGATTCCGGCCTTTAAGGTGGTTTCCGTGTTCGATGTCAGCCAGACCGAGGGCAAACCGCTGCCATCTATCGCAGTGAATGAACTGTCCGGCAGCGTGCAGGACTATCAAGAGTTTTTTCAAAGCGTTGGAGCAAGCTTCCCCGGTGCCCATCGGGTTTGAGGACATCGAGGGCGGGGCGCACGGGTACTTTCATCTGCTCGACAACCGCATTGCCATCCAAGAGGGCATGAGCCAGTTACAGACCATCAAGACGGCTATCCATGAAATTGCCCACGCCAAACTTCACGCCATCGACCCCACCGACCCGGAACAGACCAACCGCCCGGACAGCCGCACCCGCGAGGTGCAGGCCGAAAGCGTGGCCTATGCCGTCTGCCAGCACTACGGGCTGGACACGTCCGAGTATTCCTTTGGTTATGTGGCCGGGTGGAGTTCCGGCCGGGAACTGGCCGAATTGAAAGCCTCTCTGGAAATTATCCGCAGCGCAGCCCATGAACTGATCTCTGCGCTGGACGAACATCTGGCAGAACTACGCCAACAGCGGGAAGCAGAACTTTCCGCTGCACAGGAGGCCGCATTTGCGCTGGACAACGGTAGTACCCTGTTCATCCAGACCTGTGATTCCGGCTATGACTACACCTTGTATGGCCCGGACAAAAAGGCTCTGGACGGTGGCCAGCTGGACGCGCCCGGTCTGACCCTGAAAGATGCCGGAGCGGAGGCACTTAACCTGCTGGGGCAGACAGCCACAGTGTCGGAAGTCCTGTTGGGCGATAAGCTGGCTGCGTTCCAAGAGGCCGCAGAAAAGGCAAACGAAATTCCCGCGCCCATTAAAATTCCAGACCCCGCCGCAGAGCCTACGGTCACGATTCTGTGGAGTGAAAGCGACAAGCTGCAGGACGGCGAAACCATGCCGCTGTCCGTGGCGAATCACGTCTTTGAAGAACTGGACACCGCCCAGCACACGGACCGGGAAAAGGACGGCTACACGGGCGGCTGGTACGACAAGACCGCATTCCGTATTGATTTTACCCTGAACGGCCAGCCCGACAACTACGAGGGACGGCAGGATTTTGGTGACGGGGATGGCTCCCTGATTCAGCACATTCAGAGTTACCACGAATACTACACTAAAGATGAAAATTGGAAGAATTTTGTTCTGCACAACAAAGGCCCGGAAGCGTGGGAGCAGGACAAGGCAGAGCGCGAAATGGTGCTGACCGAGTTTATCCCGTACCTCAAACAACATTGCAACCTTTCGGCCATGGAGCAGACGGCCACCACCGCTTTGCAGGAGGGGCAGAACGCTTCGCCGGAACAGACTGCCTATTACAACGCTATTATTTCCTATGTACAGGACTGCCGCCCGCTGCTCAACCAAGGCCAGTATGACTTGCCGGAACCGCCCAAGCTGGCCGACTTTGACCAGACCTTGCAGGACTATAAGGCACAGGTACAGGCCGAGATCGAGCAGGAAGCGGCCGCTGCTGGAATGACCGTGGAGGAATACGCGGCGGCAGGCTTCGAATCACCGCAGCAGGGCAGCTTTTCCATCTATCAGCTGCGCAATGAGGATTCCACCCGTGATTATCGTTTTAAGCCTTACGACCGCCTGCAGGCCGCTGGCCGAACCGTGGATAAGGCAAATTATATGGAGGTGTATGCCGCGCCGCTGACTGCTGGTACCACGTTGGAGGACATCTACCGCACATTCAATATAGACCATCCAGCAGACTTCAAGGGACACTCGCTGTCTGTTTCGGATGTGGTGGTGCTGCACCAGAATGGGCAGGACACCGCCCACTACTGCGACAGTGTGGGCTTCCAGCAGGTGCCGGAGTTTTTGCGGGAAAATCCGCTGCGCACCGCAGAACTTTCCACGGAACAAAACGAAAATATGATTGATGGTGTGTTGAACAATGCGCCCTCTCTGGGCGAATTGGAAGCAAAAGCCGGGGAACAAATTTCTCTGACGGACCTTGCCGCCGCAGTCAAGGCCGAGGAAAAGGCACCGAAAACCAAGAAGTTCCGCGCCGCAAAACCGAAAAAGCCGTCCATCCGGGCACAGCTGGATGCCGCAAAAAAGGAGCAGAGCAAGCAAACGCAGCCACGGGAAAAGACAAAGGAATTGGAGGTATAAGCCGTGCAAAAATTTGAAAATATGGATGTGATCGCTGCGCTGGAAGCCATTATGCACCAGAACACCGCATACTATCAGAGCGATTTTGCCTATGACATTAAGATGCTTCGGGAAGCGGCCCGCAGCGACCAGCCGGAAGATAAGCTGCTGTTGTGGCTGTCCCGGCCCTCTGGAACATTCTGCTTCCGGGAACGGGATGCGTTGCTCAAAGATACCCAAGCCTACAACACATGGAAATTCTGCGGCGAGCAAACCCACGACAGGATTCTTGCCTATGCGGTAGAGCTGACCGGCACAGCTAATGGAACATTGCAAGGCAATCTGTATGAACTGGACTACCAGCAGCATTTCCAGCACATCCGGGATGCCGCCCTGCCCGTGGGCTCCAATCGCCTAATCTACGAAAGTGGAATGCGGGAGATTGGCCTGAAAGAGCATCTCGACAGTCGCCCGGACGAATATTTCGGAGAGTTCGTGCGGTATGAAATGCAGCCCCGTGACCCGGAACTTCTGCAAGCGGCTATCCGGCAGGAGCAGTATAGCCGGGAATCTGCACGGCCCGGTGATTTCAAAGAACACCTTGCGGCATTGCACACCGGGCTGATCGAGGCCGAGGCCCAGCGCATTGTAACCGATATGAAGCGGCTGGCTGCTCCCAACAGCCCGGACAAGAATCATTTCATGGTAGAGGTATCGCCCTATTTCACCAAGCTGGCATCCAGCCGGGACACGGACCAGCTGCTTGCCATGCTGCCGTATAAATCTTTACATCTGTCCAGCGTAAAAGACCGTTTTGGCATCTACGCGCTGGTTGACAAAAACGAGAACCGAGATAAGAACATTCGCAAACCCCGTGCTTCCGTCCGCAAGCAGCTTTCCGAAACAAAGCAGGCCGCCAGCCCGAAAAAGGCAGCGGCCCGCAGCAAACAACACGAAATGGAGGTCTGACCATGAATTTCAGCGTAGAAGAAGAAAATTTGATCTGTATGTACCACACCTCTGACCGCCGCCGCACGATGGCACGGATGCTGGCCGCCCTGCCGGATATGGACACGGAAATGCGGCGGCTGGCAAACGGTACCATTGCAAAGTTGGAGCGTATGACCGATGCTGACTTTGACGGACAGAGGTTTGATTTTACGGGTGAATAATACCGCCAGCTTAACAATGGCACATTATTTTCAGTGAAAGTAATGTGCCATTGTCAACACAGAAATAGCCGGACACGGTGGCCTTGTGGCTGCTGTGTCCGGCTATTTTCATGTATCAGTCTTTATCTTTTTTCTCGGTGGGATTTTCTGGCAGTTCGGCGGCATCTTCTACAATGTCGGTCACAAGCTGCTGGAAGTCAAACGCATTCTTTTCTGTGATAACAGGCTTGCCGGTTTCCGCTTCAAGAGCCTGCCGCGCAATGCCGGCCACCTTGCCGCCGCGTTTGGCAACCTGCTTGTTTTCTTCAAAGGTCTGTGGCTTTGCAGTTTTGGAAATATCCGTGGTGGAGGCTTCCGCCAGCATGGTCAGCACAAGTTCCAAATCAGTCATATTGTCCCGGAGATTTTCTTTCGTCAGACCTTTCAGCCGCTTGTACTGCCCTGTGGTCATGCCAGACCATGCGCGGGAGATTTCATCGGTCAGGATAGCATACTCCTTGCCCTTTTGTACTCCGCGCTTCTTCCATTCATCCGTCAGTTCGTTGCGGATGCGGATTGCCAAAAGTCGCTGGTGAATCCATTCTTCGGAGTAGCCTTTTTTCAAATAGGTATCAAGTGCGCGGTCGATGGCCTGTTCCGGGTCGATGGTTTCCTCGATGCGTTCCTTGCCCACCATTGCCAGCCATGCCTTGAACGGCTCAGCTTTCGGAGATGGGATTGACTGGATGATGCGCAGGAGCTGTTCAGTGTTAGCGACATCCGTTTTGCGCTTTTTGCCGTCAGGAGCGGTCATTTTCAAACCATTACAATTTGTAATGGTTTCATTTCCTTCGTCTTTAAGACGCTTTTTTAGAACGCGCCAATAGTTCTGTGGGTCTGCGCTGTCAGTCAGAACAGCAATCACATCAACGATGGCAAAATACCATTCTTCCTTTTCTGCATCCCATGCAGTACGGATTTTCTGATCTTCAAAAAGCTGGATAGAGCTGTTATCGTTCACTTCTGCCATAGAGGGTTCCTCGCTTTCGTTGTCTGGTTCTATTTTACATGATTTCGGGTGGAAACGCCACCCGGTCTAAGCGTTTGTAGTTCAAAAATCCAACCAATATTTTGTGCAGATTTACCGTTCCTGCATCTGCTCCTTTCCCGGTGCTGTCCGCAGAATGCCGTCCACATTCTGCTTTATGATGCCATACTCCTGCATCTGGCGTTTGGCATCATTGTACTGCCGCTGCATCTGGTCTTTCTGCTCGGCCAGTTGCTTATACTCGTTTTTCAGGGCGTAGAGGTCGGGCAGCTTTTGAAAGCCCTGCTCTTTCAGGGCCTTGGTCGCCGCTTCATAGAGAATCAGGGTGCCCTCGTGCTTGTGCCGGAACTGCTTTTTGTCAGCAGCCTGCTGATATTCCTGCACCAGTGGGCGCAGTTCCTTACAGGTGGTGACATCCTTTATCAGCACGGCCATTTCTGCAAGTCGGCGCTCTGCTGCTTTCAATGCGGCGGCAGCTTCGGTGCTGGCGGCGGTGATCTCGGCCACCCGGCTTTCCAAATCCGGGTAACTATCAATTTCATGCTCCGTCAGAAAGTTCAGCGTCCGGGCAGCCTGTTTCAGATTGTGGAGTTTTGCCCACTTCTCATACCCTGCGGACTGCTGGGCCTTGATGCTGTTCTCCAAATCAATCCGCAGCGAAATTTTGCGGTTTTCTTTGGGCTTCCGCTCCGCAAACCGCCCTTTGATGCGCTCGGTGATAGCTTCTTCGGTGTAGGCTTCGCCCAGCGTTTTGCAGCGAGTGAACCGCCCCTGTCCGGGCGCACGGAACGAAACATACTTGCCCCGCTTGACTTCATAGCCCTGCTCCTGCAGGAGCCGCAGAAAATCGTCAAAATCCTTGGCCTGCGGGAGGGCTGCATCTATGGCAGCTTTCAGCTTCGCCTTCCAGCTCGTGCCCTTGCGGTGTGCATCCCACTCGGCATAGCTTTTGCCCCGGTCTTGACCGGGCATCACCACAGACAGACCATGTTCCTTGCACAGCCGGTCGCTGGTGCGCCGGATGTAGGCATAACTCTGTCGGTTGGAAACATACTTTCGTTGGTTCACCATGTCCACGGCACAAAAGATGACGTGGTTATGGACGTGTCCTTTGTCAATGTGCGTGGTCAGCACATACGGGTATTTGCCTTGCAGGACTTCATCTGCAAGCTGCCGGCCAATCTCGTGGGCCTGCTCCGGCGTGGTTTCGCCCGGCGCAAAAGACTGTATCAGGTGGTGGGCCAGATTGTTGCCTTTCTGCATGGCTTGTGATAGCAGCAGTTCAAATTCGATGTCGGCGGTTTCATAGGAGCAGGCAAAGGAGGACACCAGCATTTTTTCATCCGTCTTGGCTGGATTCTCGATGTAGTCCAGTGCCTTTTTCAGCGTTGACTTGATAGGATGTATCTTTGTAACTGCCATATCTGCGCCAGCGCTCCTTTGATGTCCGCAACGTCTTGTGTGTACAGCGGCCCCATGCTGTTCAGCCGCCGCGCAATCTGATTGACGTTGACACCAATCTTTTGCAGTTCGGCGGTCTGCACCCGGATGTCGGTGGTGTCGATGTGGACAACATAACCATCTATCGCCATCTTTCGCAGATAGGCGGCCATATTCCGGGTTGGTATCAATTTCATTTTTTCTCGAATCAACCTCCGTTCTTCTTCCGTCACATAAAATTTGACCTGCACGGTTCGTTTTCTGCCTTCCATTCGTTTTACTCTCCTTTCCGTTTTGAGGGTTTGGGACACTTCCCAACAAGCTGTTTTGCAGAGCAAAATACGGAAGTGGGTACACACTTCCTATGCTTGCTACCGTAACTCTTTCCTCGTATTCTCCCTCTACTAATACTACAATCCTTAACAAGAGAAATGGCTTAGGCAGAATAAAATAAAAACACAAATTTCATAAAAATAAAGAAATTCACTCAAGCAAAATTCAAATAAAAAGAAGGCGTCTGGTTGGAACAAAAAAGGCCGATTGGAGCGGAAAAGACTTTTCAAGTCTGCTATAATAGTTACTGAAAACGCCGAAGGGCGCTTTCAAAAAGTCTACGAGTTAGCACGCCCTAACTAAAAGGAGGAATTTTCAATGTCTGAAGTGAGTACGGACAAAAAACTGAAAGGAAAAGACCTTATTACCATCGGTATCTTTTCCGCAATCTACTTTGTCATCAACTTTGCCTTCATGCTTCTTGGAGGTATTCACCCTGTTCTTTGGATGCTGATGCCTGGCTTTATCGCTGTGTTTGCAGGCATTCCCTTTATGCTGATGGTCGCAAAGGTTCAAAAACCGGGTGCAGTTTTCCTGATGGGGCTTATCACGGCTCTTATCTATTTTGCCACAGGACAATTTACCCTGGTGATCCTGATCTCGATGGCTTCTACTTGCATTTTGGCTGAAGTTGTCCGAATGGTGACTAAGTATAACAGCTTCAAGGGAAATTCGATTGCCTATGTGATTTTTTCTCTGGGGATGGTTGGTTCTCCCCTTCCCATCTGGTTGTTTAAGGCCGATTTCCTGGCACAGATTACAGAACAGGGAATGCCCGCTGATTATGTTGCGGCAGTTGAAGCTCTGTCATCCAATGCAATGCTAATCGTTCTGTTTGTTGCTCCAATCATCGGTGGTATCATCGGCGCATTTATTGCCAGAGGTCTGTTCAAAAAGCACTTTGTAAAGGCAGGAATTGTGTGATGAATGGGGAGGGCAAAAAACATACATTAAGGTTCGATCCACGGACGGAATTGCTTTTGTTGGTGCTGGCAAATATTGTGGCCTTTACCCAGCACTCCGTATGGGTTGAAATTACATGGGTTATTTTTCTGCTCCTACTGATCGTTGCCTGCGGATGCCAAAAATCCGCAGGCAAACTGGCAATCGCATTTGGAATTTGTCTGGCGCTACAATACTATGTATTTCCAAACGGACCGAAAATTTTAGCCAGCAGCTTCACAATCATTGTATCTTATGCAAGAAAGATTTTCCCTTGTTTGATTGTCGGTACAATGGTATTACAGAAAACGCCCGTCCGGGAATTGATGGTTGCACTTCGGAAATGGCATATCCCGCAGGGATTGATTATTCCTTTGTCTGTAACTGTCCGATATTTTCCGGCTTTAAAAGAAGAAACCGGCTATATCCGGGATGCCATGAAGCTCCGTAATATTCATGGAGTACAAAAAATTGAATGCTTACTGGTGCCTACAATGATCTCTGCCACAACAACAGCGGAAGAATTATCCGCCGCCGCTGTTACGCGGGGGATTGAAAATCCTGCTCCTAAGACAAGCATGATTGAAATGAAATTCGGCGTGCAGGACTTTGTGTGTTTGGCAATAGGCGTTGCTTTTTGCGTAGTTTCCATTATGGTAGGATAAGGAGGTGTTTCCTATGATTGAAATTCAAAATGTATCTTTTGAATATGAGAAATCGCAGGGGACGCTTTCTCATATAGACCTGAACATTCAGCAGGGCGAGTGCATTGTTCTTACTGGTGAATCAGGCTGTGGTAAGACAACCATAACAAAACTTATTAACGGTCTGATTCCTCATTTTGTCGAGGGCGGAACCTTATCTGGTACAACGATTGTAAACGGTATGAATGTAGCTCAAACAGAAATGTACCGTTTGGCAGAACAGGTTGGTTCCGTGTTCCAAAACCCAAATCGCAGTTCTTCAATATAGATTCTGACAGCGAGATTACTTTTGGTTTGGAAAACGCAGGCGTTGAGCCAAGGAAAATCAAAGAGCGATATGATGCTACGGTTTCTGCTCTGAAAATACAGTCACTGCTGGGCCGTAATATCTTTTCTATGTCAGGCGGAGAAAACAAAGTCTTGCATTTGCCTCTGTATATGCCATGAACCCGTCCATTTTTGTATTGGACGAGCCGACGGCAAATCTGGATGCTGGTGCGATTGACACCTTACGCCAGCAGATTATCCAGATCAAAAAAGAAGGGCGGACGGTTGTTATTGCCGAACACCGCCTATATTTCCTGATGGATCTGATTGACCGGGCAATCTTCATTCAAAAGGGGAAAATCGTTCAGATATTTTCTGGGAATGAGTTTCGCAATCTTTCGGATGAGCAGCGTATCAGGATGGGGCTTAGAAGTCTTGTCCATCCTGTGCTGGAGCTGCCTCCCGCCGATCCGTCAGGAGCGCAGGAAGGCTTATCCGTAGAAAACCTTTCCTGTGCCTTTGATAAGCAGCCGGTATTCAGCGGCCTTGGCTTTTCTGCAAAACGGGGCGAAGTGTTGGGGATTGTCGGTCATAACGGCGCGGGAAAAACGACGATGACACGCTGCCTGTGCGGGCTTTTGAAAGAAGTGAATGGAACCGTCCGGCTGGACGGGCAAACACTGAAAGCAAAACAGCGCAATAAGGCCAGCTTCTGTGTGATGCAGGATGTGAACCATCAGCTTTTTTCAGACAGCGTATGGAACGAATGTGAACTGGCGCAGCCGGATTGTCCGCCGGAGCGGATTGAAGAAATTCTCAGGTCTTTTGATTTGCTGGATTTCAAAGACCGCCATCCGATGGCCCTGTCAGGAGGTCAGAAACAGCGCCTTGCGGTGGCAACCGCTATTCTCTCCAACAAGGATGTACTTGTCTTTGATGAGCCGACCAGTGGCCTGGACTATCACCGTATGCTGGAAGTGAGCAATATGATCCGCAAGTTGAATGATGAGAATAAAATTATCATCATTGTTTCCCATGATTTTGAGTTTTTGGGCCGGACTTGTGATAAAATATTTGATATGGAGGGATGCTCCAAAGAAAGGAGGTAGCGTCTATGCCGGAACTGCTCCAAGAAATGTATTACGGTCCCAATGTTCAAAACTTGATCGAGTCAGATGATTGCAAGGTAATGCGTTTAAGCGATAACTCCGGTGAAGGCATGATGACGCTCTATCATGTCTTTCCCGGTGTATTTCTCATGTATAATGATTTCCACATGAAGGAGTGCATTTCGGGCTTCCAGACAGATATGGACCTGCTCTGTATAGATCACTGCCGGGAAGGACGCATTGAGCAGGAAGTCGGCCAGAATGCCTTTAGCTATTTAGAGGCTGGCGATCTTCGGGTGGATCGCCGCATCCATCATTCGGGCAAGGTGGAGTTTCCCCTTTGCCACTACCACGGTATTTCCATTGGCTTTCAGGTGGAAACCGCGGCAAAAGAAATTCCAGCCTATATGAAGGGCTTTTCTGTTGACCTTTACGAATTACAAAATAAATATTGCAGTGACCGTACACCTTATGTCATTCCAGGAGAACCGGCCATTGAGCATATTTTTTCCGAACTTTACAATGTGCCGGTCAAAATCAAAAAGGACTATTTCAAGATCAAAGTGCTGGAACTGCTTCTATATCTGGATGCGTTAGAGCTGTCGGGACATACAGAGGAACGTCCATATTTCTATAAGAGTCAGGTCGAAAAAATTAAGGCAATTCAATCACTTTTAACACAAGATTTGACAAAGAACTACACGCTGGAAGAACTCTCCGCAAAGTTTGATATTGCATTGACACCGATGAAAAATTGCTTTAAGTCTGTTTATGGCAGTCCGATTTTTACATACATGAGGAACTACCGAATGAACTATGCAGCGGCTTTGCTGAAATCAGATAAGTCGTTGAAGGTGGCTGATGTTGCTGGTCTTGTAGGATATGACAGTCCCAGCAAATTTACCGCTGCTTTTCATCAGACGATGGGAAAAACGCCATTGGAATATCGGAAATCAATTATCTGATTGGCACAGAAAAGGCCGCGTGGAGCGGAAGAAAAAACTGAATCATGATAAATTAAGGATGGTTAGTAGGACTTAGCCATCCTTTTTTCTTTACTGACCGAATAGAACGAAAGAGGTGAACTACTATGAAACAACAAAAAAAGAGTTGGGTCAAAACTCTACTTTCCTTTGCAGAACCCTGCAAGGGAAAGATGATCCTCTCGGTTTTATGCGCTATTTTTAGTGTCGCTGGTGGATTTATTCCGTTTTGGGCAGTTTATAAAATTCTGCTTCTGTTTATCAACCGTACTGCCACAGGAAACGATATTCTGTTATGGTGCTTGGTTGGAGTAGGCGGGTACCTGATCCGTGTGCTTTGTTTTGGTATCTCCACAATTTTGGCGCACATATCCGCGTATACGATACTGGAAGGTATTCGTCTAAAAATTGCAAATCGTCTAATGAAAGCCCCGCTTGGCGAGGTAATGAGACGGAGAATCGGTTATCTAAAAAACATTATCATGGATAAGGTGGAGGACTTAGAACCGCCCTTGGCGCATGTAATTCCAGAACTGACTTCTAATCTGCTCCTGCCGCTGGCTATTTTCGTCTGGATGCTAGCAATAGACTGGCGTATGGGACTTTCGATTTTGATTGCTCCTGCGTTGGCTATGATTCCGATGTTCTTCCTTATGAAAAATTATAACAGCCAGTATGCAGCCTACATGGAGGCAAATAACCACGTCAACAACATTATTATCGAGTATGTAGAGGGCATTGAGGTTGTTAAGGCGTTCAACCAAAGTACCAGTTCCTACGAAAAGTTTGTAGGCGCTGTGAAGTCCTTTAAGGACTTTACTCTCAACTGGTTCAAAAGCACATGGAAAACCATGAATTTAATGATGGCGATTATGCCGACTACCTTGCTTGGGGTACGTCCCTGTTGGTTTGCTGCTGGTGCGTGGTGGAAGTATTACTCCCGCTGAACTTGCAATGGGAATTATCCTCTCACTTAGTATTGTGGGGCCACTGATGAAAGCTACGACCTTTATCAACGAAGCAAAATCTATGGAGTATGCGGTTGAAGCAGCAAATGAGCTTTTGAATCTTCCAAATTTGCCGGATTCCGGGGAATTTGTTCCAATCAATCATACCGATATTGTCTTGCAGGATGTGTCCTTTTCTTATGACGGTACAACACAAAATGAAGTGTTGCATGGTATCAGCTTAAATATGCCACAGGGGAGTTTTACTGCACTGGTCGGACCGTCTGGAGGAGGAAAATCAACGGTGGCTCGCCTGATTGCACGGTTTTGGGATGCAACTGGTGGCAGCATCTCCATTGGCGGCAAAAATATAAAAGAGCTTTCAATTCACCAGCTTTCTGAATTGGTCAGCTTCGTGACACAGGACAATTTCCTGTTCAACTGCTCGCTCAAAGAGAACATCCGCCTGGGTAATCCAAATGCTACGGATGAGGAAGTATATGCCGCCGCAAAAGCGGCTTGCTGCGATGATTTCATTGCTCGGCTGGAAAAAGGATATGATACCCCTGCCGGTGATGCCGGCAAGCGGCTATCTGGCGGAGAAAAGCAACGAATTGCTATTGCGAGAGCAATCTTGAAAAATGCGCCTATTGTGATTTTGGATGAGGCAACTGCCTTCACTGACCCGCAGAATGAAGATAAAATCCAGAAATCCATCATGGCCCTTTCCAAAGGAAAGACCCTGCTGGTGATTGCACATCGTCTGTCTACCATTCAAAACGCAGATCAGATTGTTGTTCTGAAAAAAGGGCAGATTGTTGACTGCGGAAAGCAGGGGGAACTCTTGGAACGCTGCCCGCTTTATGCAGATATGTGGCAGGCGCATATTGGCGCAAAGAACTGGTCTGTGGGCGAGAAAAAGGAGGTGGCTGGTAATGTTTAAGTCAATGAAACGCATTATTCGATGGGCTGGCAAGTACAGAGGTCGTCTTTATCTTGGCTCTGTATTCTCTTTTTTCAGTAGTTTATCTACAGCCATCCCGACAATGGCTGCTGCTTATGCGCTGGATAAATCTATTCAGGCATATTGGGCGCATACCACAATTGACGCTTCTTTGATCTGGAAAATGCTGTGGATTATTGTTGGCTCTATTGCGTTGAATTTCCTGTTTTCTTATCTACGGGCAATTTTGCAGGAAAGTATCGGCTATGAAGTTGCCGCAGGACAACGCATCCACTTGGGGGACGTTCTGAAACGGGTTCCCCTTGGGTACTTTTCACAGAACAGTGTCGGTGACATTCTGGCCGGAGTTACCACGGAATTATCTACTTTGGAATTACAGGGCATGAAAATGGTGGATGTCATCATCAACGGTTATGCAAAATTTATTGCCATCGTTTTATGCCTGATCTTCTTCAGCCCTGTTGCGGCGGTTATTTCCATTGTCGGCGTTGCTCTTTCGGCGCTGGCTTTGCAGGGGATTAGCAGACACAGTGAAAAAACCGCTGCAACAACCCATAAAGCAATGGAAGATATGTCCGGCGCAGCGATTGAATACATCCGGGGGCTTTCCATTGTGAAGTCCTTTGGACAGGAAGGTGCTTCTATTGAGAATTTTCGTAATGCCAGTAAGGAATTGAAAGATATTCACATCAAGGTAGAAAAGGGCTATACACCATATAACTGCCTACACCTGTTTGTGTTGAAGCTGGCATCTATGGGGATCGTCTTGGTATGCGCGTGGCAAGCATTGCAAGGGCAAATGAGTATATCTGTTTTTCTGATGTTTGTTCTTTTCTCCTTTGTTCTTTTTGGCAGCGTGGAAAATATCAATGATGCTGCGCACACTCTTGGGGTTATTGATTCTGCCATGAACAAGTTGGAAGCATTAGAGAATGTAAACTATATCGACCAGGATGGCACCGATATAAAACCGGCAACCTATGATATTGAGTTTAGGGATGTTTCTTTCGGATATGACAGCCGGATTGTTCTGCATGACCTGAACTTCAAAATTCCGCAAAATAGCACAACGGCCATCGTGGGGCCATCTGGCAGCGGAAAATCTACGCTGTGTAACCTGATTGCCCGTTTCTATGATGTGAACAGCGGAACGATTACCATTGGTGGAACGGATATTCGCCGATTTACCTGCGATAGCTTGCTAAAAAATATCAGTATGGTTTTTCAGAATGTCTATTTGTTCCGGGATACCATCAAGAATAACATTAAATTCGGCAGCCCGGACGCTACGGATGAACAGATTATCGCCGCCGCAAAAGCAGCCCGCTGTCACGACTTCATAATGGCTTTGCCGGACGGTTATGACACAGTGATTGGTGAAGGCGGTTCTTCGCTTTCCGGCGGTGAAAAGCAAAGAATTTCTATCGCCAGGGCGATGCTCAAGGATGCTCCCATTGTTATCTTGGATGAGGCAACCGCAAGTATTGATCCAGAGAATGAGCATTTGATCCAAGAAGCGATTTCTGCTCTAACACACGGTAAAACTATTATTACGATTGCCCATCGTCTGGCCACGATTGAGAACGCCGACCAAATCCTTGTGATTGATGGCGGAACTGTAGCTCAGAGGGGTACGCATAAGGAACTGCTGCAACAGGAAGGGACTTATAAAAAGTTCATCCAGATCCGCGAACAAGCCGAAGGCTGGCGAATACAGTAAGGGAGGTCTTGATGAAACTTCATGCGTCCGGGGAGGACTACCTGGAAACCATCCTTGTTCTCCAAAAGAAACGCGGTATGGTGCGCTCCGTAGATGTGGCCCGGCACATGGAGGTGTCAAAGCCCAGCGTGTGCCATGCAGTGGCTACCTTGCGGGACGGCGGCTTTCTTATGATGGACGAAGATCACTTTCTCCATCTGACCGATGTGGGCCGGGAAGTGGCGGAGCAGATCTACGAAAAGCACCGCTTCTTTACCGACCGGCTGATCGAGGCCGGTGTAGACCCGGTAACGGCGGAAAAGGACGCCTGCCGGATGGAGCATGTCATCAGCCAGGAATCCTTCGAGCGTCTGCGCGATGCCTATAAAACAAAAAATGAATAATCCGCCCGCATAGCAAACGGGTAAAACAGTAACGCGGCCGGGCACATCGAACCCGGCCGCGTTATTCGTCTTTTTGTAAATGCTTCCGCCTGTTTGCAAAGCGCAATATATTTTTCTAATTTCCGCCTCACTTTTCCCGGCAAAGAAGTCTACAACTGTTTTTGTAAACCGTCTGATTTACCATGTCTGGAAAAATGGCAGCATCCACGCTGATATTTAACTCTTTGGCGACAAGAGCCACCGTTTCAAATTTGGGGTTACTCTGGCAGGTTTCCAAATCTATGATTGTACGGGCGTTCATATTGAGCCGTTCAGCCAATTTTCTCTGTGTCAAATGCTGCCGCTTACGTTCTGACCGCACTTTCCATGCAAACAAGTCAAGAGGATTGTTCACTATACATCACCTCTACCTCATTGTAGGGTGTGCTATCGCTCATATAAATAACCATACAACTCACATTGTGTGAGTTATAGCTCATGATTTGAAGCAAAGAGCTATATGGACAAGAGTATCAAAATAAAGGAGCGCAAAATAAAATGGGGCTTACCGCCCACTCGAAAAGCCCTAACACCAATTAAAAAAATATTCAAATAACGTAGGAGCGAGCCATACTCATAGAAGTGAGTTGTGGCTCGCTTTTTATATACTTCAATTCACATCCGATAAAGCCCCGCATTTTTACAACCTACGATTGGGTATCGGATGCCGTTCTCCGCCTCGTTTTGCTCCGGCCTATAAACCCGAACAGAACGAAAGGAACAATTCTATGAACGGCAAAAAATTTTTTCAGATAGATCCAGAAAACCGGCCAAACCGGACCGTTAGTGAACGAGTAGTGAGCGAAAGGGGAAGAAAAGAACTGCCTCCCGGCACGAAGGGAGGTGAGAACTTGAAACCAAATCGCTACTACGAACACAAGCAGCACGCCTTTGACAGCTACTGCAAAAAGGTGTTGAAATGCGAGGCATGTAACGGCTATCGGCAGATCAGCCGTCATCAAAAACGTTTTGCATCTTTGGAAGAACTGTCCGAGGCAGACGTGGCCCAGCTTGCAGTTTACGATCGTTACTCATGGGAGTATACGGCTTTTCCTGTGGGAAATGCTGTTGTGCTAATCGAGAACGACCGATTGGCCACAGCACTTCTACGGCTGTCACCAAAAGACCGGGAAATTTTTATGATGCACTGGTTTCTATGGATGACAGACGAACAGATAGCAAAGTGCATGGGCATGGCCAGAAGAACGGTCAATACTCGCAGGTATAAAGCCTATCGGCTGCTGAAAAAGCTGATGGGAGGTGAAGCGGATGACTAAATCTGCGCACACACGGGCATCGCTGCTTCCTTACCCGATAATCGCTGCCGCTGTTGCAGGAGACGCCGAAGCAGTGAGCCGGGTAGTCCGGCATTATTCTAGCTACATTGCTGCACTGTCAACTCGGACGAGCTATGGCTCTGACGGCTATCCTCGTCTGCAAGTTGATGAAGAACTGCGCAATCGTCTGGAAGCAAAACTGATAATTGCTATCCTTGATTTTGACTTAACCTGATTCAACGTAGGCATCGTGTGCTGTTCCCCTTTCCATACGATGCCTTTTCTAGTTCTTTGAAAAAGAAGCCCGCCGGACAATGGCGGTGCATCATAGAGCAAACGGATACGTTGCTGTCTGTATCGAGCCGGACGGTGGGTGCGCCACGATGCTTTTCTCTGAAAAGTGGAGCGATCACCACCACGCCGCAATGCAAGCGCGGCTGCTTGCGGGCCATGACATACAGGCAGGCTGATACTCCCTTACCGTCAAAGTCCGAGCGTTCAGAGCGTCGCAGGCAATGAGTAGGGCTGCATGAGGAATGCAGGGGTGAGATTCCCGTGGGCTGCTGCCAGCAGCCATCCGTTGGCTCATTTTTTGATTTTTAAGAAAGGGGATTTTTACGATGCAAGCGAAAAAGACAAACCCTGAAAAAACAAAAAATCCAGAGATGCTTACTCTGGATTCGACTTATCGTATTGGCAATCGCTCCTTTATCGTTGAGCCGGTGTTCAAAGAAGAAAGTTCCCAGACCTTAGGAGAAGTTCTTCTCCGGCTGATGAAATCCGAAAGCGAAAAATTATAATGACCTTTCGGGAGGCAGCGGACAGAGAAAGCGGATTGTGTTATAATATAGGTGTACAAGTGAATTTGCTATTCGACTGTCCCAAGAAAGGAGCGAGTATGAAACAGTCGAGTAACAAGAAATCCCGTGAAGCAACCGCTTTTCTCTATGAGCGTCTTTCCCGTGATGATAATTTGGAGGGCGAGAGTTACAGCATCGGCAACCAAAAGAAACTGCTCACCAAAGTTGCAAAGGAAAAAGGCTATACCAATCTGGTTCACTTTCTGGATGATGGCATTTCCGGCGTGACCATGAACCGTCCCGGTTTCGTTGAGATGATGCAGCAGCTTGAACAAGGAAAAGCCTCTGCTGTGTTCGTCAAAGACCTTTCCCGTCTGGGCCGAAACTATATCGAGGTCGGGCGGCTGACAGAAGAATTTTTCCCAGACCATGACATCCGACTTGTTGCCGTTTCGGACAACATCGACACGGCCGAGGGAGAAAACGAACTGGCACCCATCCGAAACCTGTTCAATGAGTGGTATGCCCGTGACATCAGCAAGAAACGCCGTATCAGTAATAAAATCAAAGGCAACTCCGGCGAACCGATGGGACTTCCTCCCTATGGATATATCAAGGACCCGAACAATCCCAAGCATTGGGTCATTGATGAAGAAGCTGCACAAGTTGTCCGGCGCATTTTTGATATGACGTTGGAGGGCTTTGGCACGGAACAGATTGCCACCCAGTTTGAAAAGGAAGGCATCCTGACGCCGCAGGCCTACTGGATTCAGAAAGGCATCGGCCGTCCCGGAAGGAGCAAGACGCGCCCCGCCACCAAGTGGAATGGCTCCACGATTACCCATCTTCTGTACCAGCAGGAGTATTGTGGTGATGTTCTGAACTTCAAAACCTACTCCAAGTCCTACAAGAATAAGAAGCGGATTCATAACGACCCGGAAAATTGGGTAGTGTTCCATGATGTTCACGAACCCATTATTGAACGTGCCGTGTTTGAACAGGTACAGCAGAAGCGCGGAAAAATGCGCAAACGCCGTACCAGCAACGGAGAACACAATATGTTCTCCGGCCTGCTTGTCTGCGCAGACTGCGGCTGCAATCTGCATTTCCACTTCAATCAGGGCAACCCGGAAATCAAGTATTTCAACTGCTCCAACTACAAGGGCAACCGTGGCACCTGCCAATCCACCCACTACATCAGGGTAGACTTTCTGGAAGAAGTGGTGCTGGGCGAGATTCGGCGGCTGACCAAGTTTGCCAGCCTCTATGAGGACGACTTTTTGAAGGCTATTATCGGGCACTCCCAGCAGGCGGACGAAGCCGACCGCAAGCTGAAAGAGAAAGAGTTGAAAGCACTCCTTGCCCGTGATGAAGAACTGGACGGCCTTTTTGAGCGCATCTATGAGGACAATGTTTCCGGCAAAATCTCTGACGAGCGCTTTTCCAGAATGTCCCGGAGATATGAGGACGAGCAAAAGGAGCTGACCGAGAAAATCAAACAGCTCCGCTCCGAAATCGAAAAGCAGAGCAGCCGTACTATGACAACGGATATGTTCATCAGTCTGGTTCGCAAGTACACCAGAGCAAAAAAGCTGACACCCCGGATGCTGAATGAACTGGTTGAAAAAATCGAAGTGTTCAATGCAGAAAAGGTCAACGGTGTGTGGGAGCAGCGGCTCCGCATTCACTACAACTGCGTGGGCACCATCGAGATTCCAAGCGCACTTCCTTTGCCGACACCCGATGTGTCGGTGAATACAAGAAAAGGCGTAGTTGTGAACTACGCCCCCTGTGATGTCGCTATTTAGCAAATAAAAAATGACGAATGTTCTTTGACAGCTAAATGCTGTAAGAACATTCGTCATGGTGCGGATAAGAGGACTTGAACCTCCACCGAGTTGCCCCGATTAGAACCTGAATCTAACGCGTCTGCCAATTCCGCCATATCCGCATATTCTGTTTTGTTCGCCGCCGTCCGGCTCGGAACGATAGTTATTATACCAGATATACCGGAATTGTCAAGCGTTTTCTGCAAAAAACTTTTTGCATTCTTTTCCGCATATTTTATCTTGCGTCCTTGCGCACAAAAACACAGACATCTGCCCCGGTGATGCCTACTTCCGGGGCAGATGTCTGCCAGACCACGCTTTTTCTTTTGCAGTTTTTCCTGAATTTTCTCAGATGCCCCAGAACAGCCAGAGGCTCCCTGCCCCCACGAGAACTGCTGCCAGTGTGAAGGGTACGCCGATGCGCAGAAAGTCCCGGGTGCGGACAGTCTCGCCGTTCTTGC
>ENA-OQNM01000098-OQNM01000098.1-human-gut-metagenome-genome-assembly--contig:-NODE-98-length-30596-cov-3.661459_pt1 | contig 30596 bp, 22 predicted proteins | sample MGYA00242632_ERZ504886 | MGnify/ENA primary metagenome ERZ504886 (study PRJEB26092, sample SAMD00036424) | human gut metagenome | host: Homo sapiens | study: EMG produced TPA metagenomics assembly of... | reverse complement strand
CGTTTTGATGTGGCAGGCCCGCTCACAAGTACAACAATTGTAGATGGTCTGGTCGGAAATGGTACGGTGGATTATGAACTGAAAGACAGTTATCTTACGGTCACGGATCATCTGTTTGATGCGGATGCACTTGTTATCGAAAACCAGAATGTGCACGAAGTCTCTCTCTGTGATAGGGAGGGAAATCCGTATCTGACCGTTACGATGGATGCACCACTGTTTGGAATCTGGTCACCGGCAGGAGCAGATGTACCGTTTATATGTGTAGAGCCATGGTATGGACGCTGTGACAGTGCTGATTTTACTGGAGATTTAAAAGATCGGGAGTGGGGAAATCTGATTGCACCGGGCGGCATCTGGAAAGCACGTTATACCGTGGAGGCAGTATAAGAATAATTTTTCCTTGACAGAGAAGGAAAGAAAGATTATAGTTTTATACATAGACAATTTTATAGATATCTTCAGGGCAGGGTGCAATTCCCTACCGGTGGTACAGCCCACGAGCCGCAAGGCATGATTCGGTGCAATTCCGAAGCCGACAGTACAGTCTGGATGAAAGAAGATAAGCGATAGAAACACAAGAGACCGTATACGGCTGTGATGGATATTGGAATATTTGCTCTGGAATTTATTTCCAGAGCTTTTTTATTTTCCAAAAGAAGCCCAAGCAGCAGAACACATCCGAAAGAAGCCCTGAGCAGAAATTGCCCGGGGCTTTTTGTAGTATGGAGGAACTTATGACAGATGAAACTTATATGCGGCGAGCACTCGAACTGGCGGAAAAAGGAGCGGGATGGGTATCCCCGAATCCTCTGGTGGGAGCCGTGATCGTAAAAGATGAAGAAATTATCGGGGAAGGATATCACGAACGGTACGGACAGCTGCATGCGGAGCGGAATGCGCTGGCACATTGTACCAAATCTCCCAAAGGGGCAACCATTTATGTCACATTGGAGCCGTGCTGCCACCACGGAAAACAGCCGCCGTGTACCGATGCCCTGCTTGCCGCCGGAATCCGCAGGGTGGTGATTGGGTCGAAGGATCCAAACCCTCTGGTACATGGAAAAGGCATCCGGATTTTGCGGGAGCATGGTGTGGAAGTGACCGAACATGTACTGGAAGAGGAATGTGATGCGGAAAATGAAGTGTTTTTCCATTACATGCAGACGAAACTGCCGTTTGTCATTTTAAAATATGCAATGACACTGGATGGGAAGATCGCAACATACACAGGGGCATCACGCTGGGTAACCGGGGAGGCAGCGCGTGCACATGTACACCGCATGAGAAACCGTTACCGTGCCATCATGGTTGGTGTGGGAACGGTACTTGCGGATGATCCGATGCTGACCTGCCGGCTTAAGGGAACAGAAAACGGGGCAAATCCGGTGCGTATCATTTGTGATTCCACACTGCGGACACCATTGGAATCACAGATTGTGCGCAGTGCGAAAGAAATTCCAACGATTCTTGCAACCTGCAACAGACAGGAAGCCATGCATATGCCTTATATCGAGGCGGGATGTAAGATTCTGGTTACACCGGAAAAAGACGGACATGTGGATCTTTCAGATCTGATGCGGCAGCTTGGGCAGCTGGGAATCGACAGTGTGATTCTTGAAGGCGGGGGAACCTTGAACTGGTCGGCACTGCAGGCAGGAATCGTGCAGAAAGTGCAGGCATATGTGGCACCAAAGCTGTTCGGTGGGACAGAAGCAAAAACCCCGGTTGAGGGGCAGGGATTTCAAACTCCTGCGGATGCCGTGGAGTTAACCCGGACAAAAATCACAGCACTGGGATTGGACTGGCTGATCGAAGGGTATCCGGTGGAGAACAGGAGGAATATGGGATGTTTACAGGAATCATAGAGGAGATGGGAACGATCCTGGAGGTCGCAAAAGGCACACATTCCGCAGTACTTACAATTGCGGCGGGAAAGGTGCTTGAGGATGTGCATATCGGAGACAGCATTGCGGTCAATGGTGTCTGCCTGACGGTCACTTCCTTTGACGGTGAAACATTTACCGCGGATGTGATGCATGAAACATTAAACCGGTCGTCACTGGCACAGTGTAAGCGGAAAAGTCCCGTGAATCTGGAGCGTGCCATGCCGGCAAACGGAAGGTTTGGCGGGCATATTGTGGCAGGACATGTGGATGGAACCGGACAGATCACTGAAAAAAAACGGGATGACAATGCCGTGTGGATACGGGTGGAGGCACCACCGGAAGTGCTTCGGTATGTGGTGGAGAAAGGCTCGGTTACGATAGATGGAATCAGCCTTACGGTCGCCGCTGTGACGGCACATGACTTTTCCGTGTCCGTGATCCCACATACGGCGGAGGTGACAACGCTTGGAAGCAAAAAAGAGGGAGATATTGTGAATTTAGAAACGGATATCATCGGAAAATATGTGGAAAAACTGCTGCATCCACAGGAAGAAAAAAAACGAAAGCCACATCACCCGGGAATTTCTGAAAAACTGTGGATTCTAAAACACCATGGATATAAAAAGAGAAAAAATAACAGGAGGAATGAACAATGGAAGGATTTGCAACCGTTGAGGAAGCACTTGAGGAATTACGAAACGGAAAACTGATTCTTGTCACCGATGACGAGGATCGCGAAAATGAGGGCGATTTTATATGTGCCGCGGAATTTGCCACAACGGAAAACATCAATTTTATGGCAATGCATGGAAAAGGGCTGATCTGTATGCCAATGTCCGCTGAATATGTAAAAAAGCTGCATTTTCCGCAGATGGTGGAAAATAATACGGACAATCATGAAACCGCGTTTACGGTTTCCGTGGATTATGTGGAAACAACCACAGGCATTTCCGCTGCCGAGCGTTCCATGACCGCCATGCGCTGTGTGGCAGAGGATGCAAAACCGGAGGATTTCCGGCGTCCGGGACATATGTTTCCGCTTCTGGCAAAGAAGAACGGGGTGCTGGAGAGAAACGGGCATACGGAAGCAACCGTGGATCTGTGCCGCCTGGCAGGCTTAAAAGAATGTGGGCTCTGCTGTGAGATCATGCGCGAGGATGGCACCATGATGCGCACAACGGAACTGCTTGCACTTGCAAAAAGGCACGGTATAAAAATGATTACCATTGCCGCGCTCCAGGAATACCGCAAATGCCATGAAAAGCTGGTGGACTGTGTGGCTGTGACAAAGATGCCGACGAAGTATGGAAAGTTCCGGGCATACGGTTATGTGAACCGTTTAAATGGTGAACATCATGTGGCATTAGTCAAAGGAGAAATCGGGGACGGAGAAAATGTACTCTGCCGTGTACATTCCGAGTGCCTCACCGGAGATACCTTTGGCTCCCTGCGGTGCGACTGTGGACAGCAGTTTGCCGCTGCCATGACACAGATTGAAAAGGAGGGACGAGGGATTTTACTTTACATGCGGCAGGAAGGCCGCGGTATCGGACTGATCAACAAACTGCGTGCATATGAACTGCAGGAACAGGGAATGGACACTTTAGATGCCAATCTTGCCTTAGGATTTGCCGGGGATGAGCGCGAATATTACATCGGCGCACAGATCTTAAAGGATCTGGGTGTGCACAGCATGCGGCTTTTAACCAACAATCCAGACAAAGTATACCAGCTCGGAGAGTTTGGAATTTCCATCACAGAGCGCGTGCCGATCCAGATGCAGGCCACACCGTATGATCTGTTTTACTTAAAAACAAAGCAGAATCGTATGGGACATGTATTAAACTTTTAAAATGAAGAAAAGGAGAATGAACATTATGAGTACACTGGAAGGAAAATTAGTAGCAAACAATATGAAGGTAGGAATCGTCGTCGCACGGTTCAACGAATTTATCACTAACAAACTGCTGGGCGGTGCCATGGATGGCCTGCTGCGTCATGATGTGAAGGAAGAGGACATTACGGTGGCATGGGTGCCGGGGGCATTTGAAATCCCATTGATCGCAAAGAAGATGGCAATGAGCAAAAAATACGATGCCGTGATCTGTCTGGGAGCTGTGATCCGCGGAAGTACAAGCCATTACGATTATGTCTGCAATGAAGTATCCAAGGGTGTGGCTGCCGTTTCCCTGGAGAGCGAAATTCCGGTAATGTTTGGTGTGGTTACAACGGAAAATATCGAGCAGGCAATTGAGCGTGCGGGAACGAAAGCTGGAAACAAGGGGTATGATTGTGCACTGGGTGCTGTGGAGATGGTAAATCTCATCCGCCAGATTTAAAAAGAAAAGGACAATGCAGGCACGATATAAAAATATAAGCTATGCAGTATGATATAACTAATTAAAATTAGTTGATAAAAACTATCAGAAAAAATGCTTGCTATTTTTCAATATGTCAGATATAATCTTTCTTGGGTTAGATACAACTAACTTCCTTGTGTAAATCATTTGAAGACTCCTTCGCAAACACATAACTGCTGAGTGTGTTTAACGGAAGTACAAACGACGCCATTACCGCTTCCGGAAGGAGTTCTTCGCATATCGAAAGGAGAACAAAAAAGATGAATTATCTGGAGATTGAAAAAGTAATTGGGAGAGAAATTTTAGATTCGAGAGGAAACCCCACTGTGGAAGCAGAGGTTACATTGATAGATGGTACAATCGGAAGAGGCATGGCACCAAGCGGTGCATCCACCGGTGAGTTTGAAGCATTAGAACTTCGCGATGTAGACAAGAGCCGTTACCTTGGAAAGGGCGTGCAGAAAGCCGTTGAAAACATCAACACCGTGATCAACGGGACACTGCAGGGGATGGATGCATCCGACACCTATGCAATTGACAAGGCAATGATCGATGCGGACGGAACAAAGGACAAGTCCAAACTCGGAGCAAATGCAATTCTTGCCGTTTCCATCGCATGTGCCAGAGCGGCAGCAATTTCACAGGATATTCCGCTTTACCGTTTCCTTGGCGGAACTTCCGGGAACCGTCTTCCGGTTCCAATGATGAATATCGTAAACGGTGGATGCCACGCACTGTCTTCCGGACTGGATGTACAGGAATTTATGATTATGCCGGTAGGAGCACCTTCCTTTAAAGAATGTCTCAGATGGTGTGCGGAAGTATTCCATGCACTGGCTTCTATTTTAAAGGACAGAGGACTTGCCACATCCGTTGGGGATGAGGGTGGTTTTGCACCGGCACTGAAATCGGATGAGGAAGCAATCGAGACCATTCTTGAGGCTGTAAAGAAAGCCGGATATGAGCCGGGGAAGGACTTTAAGATTGCAATGGATGCCGCTTCTTCCGAGTGGAAGACAGGAAAGAAGGGCGAGTACAAACTGCCAAAGGCCGGAACCGTATATACTTCTGAACAGCTGATTGAGCATTGGAAAAAGCTTGTGGAGAAATATCCGATCATTTCCATAGAGGATGCACTGGATGAAGAGGATTGGGAAGGATGGCAGAAGCTTACCGCCGAGCTGGGGGACAAAGTACAGCTTGTCGGTGATGACCTTTTCGTTACCAATACCGAGCGTCTGGCAAAGGGAATCAGCCTTGGCTGCGGAAACTCCATTCTGATCAAGTTAAACCAGATTGGTTCCGTTTCCGAAACTTTAGAGGCAATTAAGATGGCACACAAAGCCGGATACACAGCCATTTCTTCGCACCGTTCCGGAGAGACAGAAGATACCACAATCGCAGATCTGGCTGTCGCATTAAATACCTGTCAGATCAAGACCGGTGCACCGAGCAGAACAGAGCGCGTGGCAAAATACAACCAGTTACTCCGTATCGAAGAAGAACTTGGCGCAGCAGCTGTTTATCCGGGTATGGGAGCATTTAACGTACAGAAGTAGTATCCGGATATTATAATTGACAATATCAAATTTTTGTTTTACATACTTCAATTTTTTCTTCTTATTTGAGAGAGATCGTAAGGTCTCTCTCATTTTGTGCATGTATCCGAAAAAAGTAGAAAAAATTTAAAAAGTGCAAAACATTGACGATACAGGCGTAAAAAATTATAATAGGGACAGAAGCAAAAGAGGGAGGGAATTGTTTGTGAAAAAGAAGAGTAACATTTCTATTAAAGCAAAATTACTTGGAATTATTATTCCGGTAGTAATTGCGATTATACTGATTCTGGTGTTTACCGCATATCATGTATCATCCGGAATTATCGAGAGTTATTCCAAAAATTTACTGGAATCTTCGGTAAACAGTCAGGCATCAAAAATTGAGGCATGGCTTGAGGAAAATCTGGCTTCCATGCAGATGGCAAAGACCATGATTGAAAAATTGCACCCGGATGAGACGCAGCTGCAGACCATTTTGGATGCATCCTGCGGATACAGTGAAAATTATCCGGATGGTCTTTTCCTTGCAGATGCCAATGGCAGCTTTTTAAAAGGTACAGACTCCAAAAAGCAGGAGCCGAATCCGAAAGAGAGTATGTGGTATCAGGAAGGAATGACAAGAGTTAATATGGCAGTCGGTTCTGCACACCAGAATCCGGACGGAACGAATGTTGTCAGTGCATCCGGACTTTTGAATGACGGTTCAGATACCGTGCGTGTAATTGCAGCCGATATGACATTGGACCGTATTTCCGTGATTGTAAATTCTTTTATCGAAATGCACGATGCAGAGGCATTTCTTGTGGACAAGGACAGCAGCGTGATCCTTGCAAGCAGGGATTCCGATCTGATTTCCAAGACACTGGGGGCAGACGGACAGAGTGCATTTTATAAAGATGTGGAGAAAAAGGTTTTCCGGCAAATCGTATGATTTCTGTACACTTGATGGAAATATGACAGTATTTAAGGAAGTAAACGGAACCAACTGGCTGCTGGTTTCCTATGTTCCTACGCGTGTTGTACTTGCGGATCTGGTAGGGTTGCGGAATCTTATGATCATTTTCAGCATTATTTCGATCCTTGTATTATGTGTTCTGATCGAACGTGTGACGCATGTGGTGATTCGTCCGGTGAAGGAGATGACAAGGGTAATTACCAGCATGGCATCCGGTGACTTTACCGTATCCATGAAGGTGAAAGGAAATGATGAGATTGCTGTGATGGGGCGCAGCGTGGAACATTTTATTGCATCAATGAAGGAAATGATCCGGCAGATGGGACATGTTTCCGACCGCCTGGAAAAACAGGCTGGATCAAGCAAGAATGTTTCGGGTGAAATGAATTCTGCTGCAAATATCCAGTCACAGTCCATGACGGAGCTGAATGCAACGGTTGATCAGCTGTCGGTTTCCGTCAATGAAATCGCACAGAACGCAACCCAGCTTGCCGGTGTTGTTGCGGATACCAAAGAGGACAGCGATAAAGTAGAAGATAAGATGCGTACCACTGTGGAAGTATCAGAAAAAGGAAAAGCCGATATGGAGAGTGTTGGAAATGCGCTTCATAATATCGAAATTTCCATACATAACCTCGAAGAAGCGGTTGATAAAGTGGGTACGGCTTCCGGAGAAATCGTAGATATTATAAAACTGATCGGGGATATTGCGGAGGAAACCAACCTGCTCTCCTTAAATGCATCGATTGAAGCAGCGCGTGCAGGGGAAGCCGGACGTGGATTTGCGGTAGTTGCCTCACAGATTGGGGTACTTGCAAAAAACAGTGCGGATTCGGTAGCGCATATTACATCACTCATCAATGAAATCAACGGACTTGTGGATGATGCCGTCAAACAAGGCAGAAGCAGTGCCAGCGATATCGAAAGCAGTGCGGATCTGATTCATACAGCGGTGGATACATTTGACCAGATTTTCCAGAATATCCAGGAAACCAGCCATCTGATAGAGGGTGTGGTAGAAAAAATCAACCAGGTGGATCAGGTGGCAACCAATGTTGCCGCAATTTCCGAAGAACAGGCGGCAAGTTCGGATGAAATTCTTGCCACTTCGGAATCCATGCTCCAGCAGGCAAAGAGTATTTCCAAGAATAGTGAACAGGTCGAAGAGGAAGCCGGAAATCTGGCAGAATCTGCAGACCAGCTGGCGGATCAGGTCAAGCAGTTTCAAATATAGGGAGGGTAAAAGGTCATGAAGAAAGGAATCAGTTGTATGATATGCGCCCTGCTTCTTGTGGGCTGCATGGCAGGATGCGGCAGTACCGGAGGCAAATCCGGCAGTGGAAACGGAATCAAAATCATGATGTCGTTGTCACAGGGAGATGATTTCCGTAACACGATTGTGGAACAGGCAAAAAAGACAGCACAGGAAAAAGGTGCAACACTGGATGTCTATGATGAGGATGGTTCCCTGGAGAGTCAGGTGGAACATATACAAACAGGACAGTAAAAAGAAAATACGATGTGTATTTTATGTGGACCGGTTAATGCAGATACCGCGCTGGAACTGGAATCACTTGCAGACGGAATTCCTGTTATCTTTTATAACAGTTGTCCGGATGCATCGTATCTGGAGGACCGGAAAATATATGTATGTAGGTTCCGATGAAAATGTAGCGGGAAAGTATCAGGCAGAGTATATTCTTGATAAGTTTTCTTCTTCGGATGAAATCAATGTGGCAATCTTCAAGGGACCAAAGAACCATTCGGCAACGAAAGGACGTACGGGTGCATTGAAGGATACATTGAATGCGTCCGGCAAGAAAATCAATTATGTATTTGAGGATAATGCAGACTGGGATCAGGCAACGGCACAGAAGATGTTTGAACTTTTCTTAAAGACCGGACAGTCCTGTGATGTTGTGGCATGTAATAACGATTCCATGGCGATGGGAATTGTCGATGCATGCAAAGAGGCAGGAATAAACGGCATGCCGATTCTCGGAATTGATGCAACAGCCGGTGGATGTGCGGCAATCGAGTCTGGAGATATGGCGTTTACCGTGTATCAGTCAGGAACCGGACAGGGAAAAATGGCTATAGAAACAGCAATTGCAATTGTAAACGGTTCGGATGTGACAAAACTCGAAGGAGCAACCAAAGATGGACTGTATGTATGGGTACCGTTTGAAAAAGTTGACAGTTCAAATGTAAAAAATTATGAATAGACTTGCAATGTCGCGTGCATTTTGGGGATAATAAAAAAAGTTTGAACAAAGGTGGACGTAACAGTGAGTCAAAGAATAAAAATAACGGATTTTATGGCACCGGAGCTGGATGTGTACGCGCGGCTGACCGAAAATCAGCTGCTGAACCGTGCGCATCCGGAAGAAGGAATGTTTATTGCCGAAAGTCCAAAGGTGATTGAGCGGGCACTGGATGCGGGATGCATACCGGTGTCTTTGCTTATGGAAACAAAACATGTTCAGGGAGAAGCAAAAGAAATGATCGAAAGATGCGGGGATATTCCGGTGTATACGGCAGAATTTGATGTGCTGACAAAGCTGACCGGTTTTGCCCTGACCAGAGGGGCACTTTGTGCCATGTACCGGCCGAAACTGCAGGAACCGGAGCAGATTTGTGCCAAAGCCAGACGCATTGCAGTACTCGAAAACGTGGTAAATCCAACCAACGTCGGTGCTATTTTCCGTTCGGCGGCTGCGCTTCATATGGATGCGGTGCTTCTGACGCCGGGATGCAGTGATCCGCTGTACCGGCGCGCCATCCGGGTGAGCATGGGAACCGTCTTTCAGATTCCGTGGACATACCTGCAGACGGAAAATGGAGTAAAAAATCCACCCAGTCAGGCGGCAGGAGCAGATATTGGACATCTGCACCGAATGGGATTTCGTGTGGCAGCCATGGCACTTTCCGGGGATTCGGTTGGAATTGATGATCCGGCACTGGCTGCGGAAGAAAAGCTGGCTGTCGTGCTTGGCACGGAAGGGGATGGTCTGGCAGGACATACGATTGCGGACTGCGATTATACGGTCTGTATTCCGATGTCGCATGGCGTGGATTCGCTCAATGTAGCGGCGGCAAGTGCCGTGGCATTTTGGCAGCTAGGGAGAAATAATTGTACAATTAAGCATTAATGTGGTACACTATATATTGTTTTTATTAGCTTACAATACTTTTCAAAGGAGAAATATATATCATGAAACTCGGCATTGTCGGACTCCCAAACGTGGGAAAAAGTACCTTATTCAATTCACTGACCAAAGCAGGTGCACTGTCTGCGAACTATCCGTTTGCGACCATCGATCCAAACGTAGGAATCGTTTCGGTTCCAGATGAGAGAATCGTAAAGCTCGGTGAGCTTTATCATACAAAAAAGGTGACACCTGCCACAATCGAATTTGTTGATATTGCAGGACTTGTAAAAGGTGCCAGCAAGGGAGAGGGACTCGGAAACCAGTTCCTTGCCAATATTCGGGAGGTCGATGCGATTGTACATGTAGTGCGCTGTTTCGAGGATACCAATATTATCCACGTCGACGGTTCCATTGATCCGGCGCGTGATATTGAGACCATCAATCTGGAACTGATCTTTTCGGATATTGAGATTCTCGACAGAAGAATTGCAAAGATTGCCAAGCAGGCAAGAATGGACAAGACACTTGCCAAAGAGTTGGAACTCGTTGAGGCAGTCAAGGCACATCTGGAAGATGGAAAGATGGCGAGAACCTTTGAGGTGCCGGATGATGATGACGCACAGATCTGGTTTAAGGGATACAACCTCCTTACTGCAAAGCCTACCATCTATGCTGCAAATGTAGCAGAGGATGATCTGGCCGATGATGGAGCTTCCAATCCGCATGTGGCAAAAGTGCGTGAGATGGCAAAAGAAGAAGGTGCAGAAGTATTTGTGATCTGTGCACAGATCGAGCAGGAACTTTCCGAACTTTCCGATGAAGAGAAAAGGAATATCTTGATGACCTCGGCGTTTCATCCAGTGGTCTGGATAAGCTGGTAGCGGCAAGTTACAGTCTGCTGGGACTGATCAGTTTCCTGACAGCCGGCGAAGATGAGTGCCGTGCATGGACCATTAAAAGGAACCAGGCACCACAGGCAGCCGGAAAGATCCATACGGATTTTGAACGTGGATTTATCAAGGCAGAGGTTGTCAATTATCAGGATCTGCTGGATAACGGAAGCCTTGCGGCAGCCAGAGAAAAAGGAATCGTTGGCATGGAAGGAAAGGATTATGTGGTTAAAGACGGCGATGTGATTCTTTTCAGATTTAATGTCTAGTCAAGAAATATGTGATAGTTATGTGGGAGCATATGACAGAGCAGCAGTATCAACATGAGGTTATTGTGCCGGACAAAGGCTTTCCGTTTAAACTTTTTTTATTCGAGGGACACAGCGGAAAATATATCAGGGAGAAACACTGGCACCGGTCGATTGAGATTTTTGCAGTGCAGGAAGGAGAACTTGATTTTATTCTTGACACAACGCATTATCATCTCGGAGAAGGCGAGTTCATCATTGTCAACAGCAACGAGGTGCATGCGATCCATGCGAACAGGCCGAATCACACAATTGTGCTGCAGATTCCGCTGAATCAGTTCGCGTCGTACTTTACGGGCGAGCAGTTTATCTGGTTTTCGCATAGTGAACGGACATACGATGAGCAGGTGGCATGTCTGATCTTTCGGATGTATAAGGTGTATCGGATGCAGACAGATGGCTATGATTTTGAAATTTTAAGTATGTTTTATCAACTATTACATATTCTGGTAAAGAAATACAGGAAGCTGGATGTGCAGGATGAATTGCTCAAAAGCAATCAGCAGCTGAACCGGCTCGGTATGATTACATCCTATCTCAAGGATCATTATATGGAAGATATTTCGCTTGGAAAACTGGCGGGAATATTTGGATATTCGCCGTCTTATCTGTCAAAAATGTTTGCACGCTATGCGGGCATCAATTATAAGGATTATCTGCAAAATATCCGGCTGGAACATGCGGTAAAGGATTTGGAAAATACGGATAAGCAGATCGTGGATATTGCATTTGATCATGGATTTGCCAACAGTAAAGCGTTTACCAATCTGTTTCGCAAGCGGTATGGAATGCTGACGAGTGAATACCGAAAGCAGCTTGTTAAGAAAAAGCAGAGGGAATCATATGCCCATCATCGGGCATTGCTGGAAAAAGACAAAAAAGTGACATTGTAAAGACAAAGAAAGGCATGTCTCCATGGCTACCAAACTGTTATACTCAGAAAAAATGAGTATGAGGAGGTAATCATGGAGATTTTTTCTGTTAATGATGAAAAATTCCGTAAATACGGTAAGGTTTGGAATAACATCGAATGCACAAAACTGATAAAGGGGATGGAGCACACACCGCTTCCGGAGGATGTTATTTATGTGCCGTCAGTCGAGGAGCTTGAAGCGGTTCCGGAAGCAAAGACATTCAGCGAGCGTGTCTTTGGCGGACTTCCAATCCAGATTGGTTACTGCAACGGAAACAATCACAAGTTAAACGCGGTAGAATATCATAGAAATTCCGAAATCAACATTGCGGTAACGGATATGATCCTTTTATTGGGATGGCTGCCGGATGTAACGGATGAATTTACTTATGATACAGCAAAAATCGAGGCTTTTAAGGTTCCGGCAGGAACGGTCGTTGAAATGTATGAGACGACACTTCATTATGCACCGTGCAACGCAGCAGACGGTGGATTTAAGTGTGTTGTGATCTTGCCGAAGGGTACAAACACACCGATTGATTTTACCCTTGCAGCAGATGGTGAGGACAAACTTATGACCGCGAAAAACAAGTGGCTGATCGCACATGAGGAGGCTGCCATCAAGGGTGCATTTAATGGATTAAGAGGAGAGAATATATCACTTTAACCGTGCTTGCGGATGCGATTGCTTGTCCTTTGACAGAAAAAAAGCTATAATAAAAGAAAGCTTTTGAGGAGAAGGTAGGAGTGCATGAAAAAGAGAATCGTGTCAGCGCTGCTTATGGCGGGACTGCTTATTGGACTTGCGGGATACAGTTACAACGCACAATATGTGCAGAAGCAGGAAATCAAACATTTTACTGCTTTTTTCAGCGTTACGGGTAAGATGTTGAATACGCAAAATGATATAAAGGAAATGATTGCGGACAAAATTGGGGCAGATTGCGAGGAAAACTGGCTTGTCGGGCAATCCAAGGAAGAGGCACTCAATTCGTATATTGCATCGGGGGAATATCCAGATTTTATTCTCGGAGAGAAAGTGCTGCTTGATGCGGATGCACTGATTCCGATTGATGAGTATTGGGATGACTATCCGAATATCAGGAATTATCTTTCGGAGGAACAGTGGGAGCGCTTCCGGCAGGAAGACGGACATATTTACTGGATTCCACAGTTTTGTGTGTCTCAGGGAGAGAATGTTGAAGTGACGCATACGGGCGAGGCATTCTGGATACAGACGCGCGTTTTAAAATGGGCCGGATATCCGAAGATTACAACGGTGGATGAATATTTTGATCTGATCGAAGCTTATGTGCAGGCGAATCCGGTCATGCCGGGCGGAACAAAAAATGTTCCGTTTACCATGTTGTGCGATGACTGGAGATTCTTCTGTCTGGAGAATGTGCCGCAGTTTCTGGATGGATATCCCAATGACGGAAGTTGTATGGTTGATCCCGGGAATGATCAGGTCATTGATTATAATACGACGGAGACTGCCAGACGGTATTTTCAGAAGCTGAACGAAGAGTACCGCAAGGGTATTTTTGATCCGCAGTCGTTTACCAGTACATACGAAGAATATCTGGATAAATTAGGAACCGGTGCTGTTCTCGGAATGGTTGACCAATGGTGGCAGTTCTATTACAATCTGGCAGAGCCTTATGAGACAAACGGACTGAGTGATCTGGGGTGCGATTATGTTCCGCTTCCGATTACAATGGACAAAGGTACGTCAAACCAGTGGCATACAAGCCGGAATGCAGAGATGGATACATCGAGCGGACTTTCGATTACCACATCCTGTGAAGATGTGCAGGGGGCACTTCAGTTTGTAAATGATCTGCTGGATTCCGATATTACGAAGCTTCGATTCTGGGGAGAAAAAGACCTGGACTATTCGGTGGACGAAAACGGTATGTTCTATATGAATAGTGAACAGGGAAAACGTCACGGAGACAGCGTGCTGAATGAATCTCATTTTTGTCCCTATTCGTATTTTCCACGAGTAGAAGGCCTGCTTGACGACGGAATCAATGCATTTTCGATGGAGTATCAGCCGGTGGAGTTTATGAAAAGCCTAAAGCCCGACATACGGGAGTGTTTTGAAGCGTATGGTGTACAAAATTATGTCGAGCTGCTGGGAACAAATGAAGCGCCCGGCGCATGGTATCCGATGTATTCGTATACACAGTCTTTGTCATCAAAATCCAAAGGCGGCATGATTCGTGATGAAATAGACGCGGTCAAGAGAAGCTGGTTACCGCAGGTGATCATGAGCGATGACTTTGCATCGACATGGGATGCATATATGGCTGCATATCAGGAATGCAATCCACAGGACTATTTCGATATCCTGCAGAGGCATGTGGATCAGATTCTTCAATAATACGACAATTATGTGATATAAGTGATAGAAATAAAATCCTCATTCATAGTGCGATATTTTTGATCGTACACGGATGGGGATTTTTATTTATGCTGAGCAATGAAAGGACAGGCAGATGGGGAGAAGTAAATGGAAGTGTTGAAATTGTATATTCATGTGAATGGCTGCGAGAAGGTGGAATCTGAATGCGCTACCGTACAGATGATTTCGTTTTGACGGAAGGTGCGATGGAGATTATTTCAGAGGAGAGATCCTTCCGGGCGGTGTGGATACGCAGATTTATTATAAGGATCAGCCATCAAAATTATCGGCTCGTTATCTAGTGCAGGGAATCGATCATACGGGGCGCGGATGCCGGATCTTTATCGAAAATAACGGAATCATGTATGCCGGTGAGACGATTACCAGACCGGTCATCTATACGGACAGTATTGCACTGAAATGGATGGAAACGGCATCTTTGTATGGAACCCTTACGGTTGTGGAAGGACAGCCGGTAATCACGATTTATACGGATAAAAATGAAAATAATGGAAAAGGGGAAAAAGGGAGCGGAATATGAAATTTATCATAGAACAGAGTGCGTATTCCGGGGTTTTGAAGATTGCAGGAAAAGTTGCACATGACATGGAACTTGTGACCGGCACGCTGCCGGAAATCCGTGTTGTCGAAACGATCGATCATGAAGAGGTAAGAAGCAGTGCAGCCCGTGAACTGACGATCATTGTCGCAACGATGGAGCATAGCAGGTGGCTGGATGCACAGAAAAATATCCCGACGGATGTGTTAAAAGGAAAACGGGAGTGCTACGGATGGTTTTTCCCGGATGATGGCTTGCGGGAGAGACTGCTTGTCATTGTCGGAAGCGATAAGCGGGGAACGATATACGGACTGTTTCATTTGTCGGAGATTCTTGGGGTATCCCCGTTTGTGAACTGGTGTCATGTGATGCCGGTACATCGGGACGAAGTCCGGCTGAGCACGGATATGGCATGTATTGCAAAGGAACCATCGGTGGAATACAGGGGATTCTTTATTAATGATGAGTGGCCTGCTTTCGGTACCTGGAGTGAGTACCATTTCGGGGGACCGAATGCGAAGGCATACGAGCCGATCTTTGAACTGCTTCTTCGCCTGAAAGGAAATTATCTCTGGCCGGCGATGTGGAGTGCACGGTTTGAGGATGACGGTCCGGGACTTCTGAACGCAGAACTTGCGGACGAGTACGGTGTGATCATGGGAATGTCGCATCATGAGCCGTGTCTGCGGCAGGGTGAGGAATACAAATATCTGCGCGGAAAAGACAGTATTTACGGAGATGCGTGGAATTTCAAGACGAACCGGGAAGGAATCATAAGATTCTGGGAAGATGGTCTGAAGCGGAGCGGTAAATTTGAGAATGTGATCACGGTTGGTATGCGTGGAGAAGCGGACACCGCGATCATGGGAAAAGGGGCAACGCTTGCGGACAATATTGAACTGCTCAGGGACGTGCTCAGAACGCAGCGAAAGCTGATCCGGGAGAATGTCAATGAAGATCTGTCGAAAGTTCCGAGAATGATCGCTTTGTACAAGGAGGTGGAGGCTTTCTTCTACGGGGATGAGACGACGCAGGGGTTGATCGGATCCAAGGAGCTTTATGATGTGATCCTGATGCTTTGCGATGACAATTATGGAAACTTAAGAACGCTTCCGACGGAGGAGATGCGTAAGCATCCGGGCGGATACGGTATGTATTATCATTTCGATTATCATGGGTGGCCGACCTCCTATGAGTGGATCAACAGTTCCTATCTTCCGAAAATCTGGGAACAGATGACGCAGGCATATGATTTCGGAGTACAAAAACTCTGGATCGTCAATGTGGGAGACATTGCAACGCAGGAATTTCCGTTATCGTTTTTTATGGATCTGGCTTATGATTTTGAGCGTTGGGGAACGACTGCTCCAAATACGACGGATGCCTATACCAGACTGTGGGTAAAGCGGCAATTTGGCAGGCTGTCGGAAGTGCAGCAGGCGCAGATTGCGGATATCCTGACGGATTATACAAGGATGATACACAAGTGCAGACCGGAGGCGTTAAGACCGGAAACCTATCATGCAGCAAATTATCGTGAAGGTTCACGGGTGCTTGCGGAGGTCGGGCGGGTGATGCAGACCGCACAGGATTTGTACGATGAGCTGGAGCGTGTTGCGCCCGAAATACTTCCCGCTTATGTTGCGCTCGTCTGGTATCCGGCGATGGGAACGATGAATGTGCTGAAGCTTCAGCTGTTGTCAGGAATGAATCATTATCTGGCAGAAATCGGTGCACTCAGTGCCAATGATTATGCGAAAGAGTCAAAGGCATGTCTGGATGCAGACCAAAAGATCATAGAGCAGTATCATCGGACAGATGATGCGCGCTGGTACGGAATGGGACTGTCGCAGCATATCGGGTTTACGAATTGGAATGAGGATGAGTGTAAGAACCCGCTTCTGATGCAGGTGTTACCGCTGCAAAAGCCGACGATTATAGCGACGGTGGACGGTACCGTGCAGCATGTGGAAGGCAGTCCGTGGCTGAATCAGAGAATGACGATTTCGGATTTCCTGAATCCGGAATGCAGATGTGCTTCGATCAGCCTGTACAGCAGAAGCGAACTTCCAGCATCGTTTCGGGTGATCGAAAAGCCCGAATGGATCGTACTGTCTGCAATGGATGGAACGCTTGACGGTGAAGAGAACAAGAGACTCACCATTGATGTCACAGTGGACGAGAGTGCGCTTGCGATGGCACTCACCGATGGAAGGACGCAGGGAATGATCCGGCTGGAATTGCCGGCGGGCATCTGCAAGATCAGCGTGCCGGTCGACCGGTCAAAGTATGAATATGGAAACAATACGTTTGTGGATACACAGGGATGGATCGCAATCGAGGCGGAACATTATAGCAGATGCAAGGACGGTTTTGATCGGGAAGGACAACCGATGCAATGGAAATGTCTTGCCGGCTACGGAAAGACTTTATCTGCGATGAAAGCATTTCCGACGGATTCCTACGCAGATGCAGAGAATGGGGCGCCGTATATCGAATACAGCATCGTGACAAAGCAGGCGGGGGATTATGAAGCGGAATTCTATATGCAGCCGTCGAATCCTGTGACAACAGAGAACCGATTGCAGTATGCAGTGTCCGTGAACGGTGTTCCAATGCAGATTTTGGATGCTGTTACGGATGATTTTAAGATCGGAGATCATCAGCCTGTGTGGGCGCGCGGTGTGCTGGATCAGATCCGGCGCCGGAGTGTACCGGTGCAACTGGAACAGGGAATCAATACGATCAGGGTCACTCCGGTTACACCAGGCTTTGTTCTTGAGAAGATCGTGATCTATCCCCATGGAAACAAACCGGCAGAAGCCTATCTTGGACCGATAGAAACGTATCGGTGCAGGAGCTGATCATATATCAATACAGTGAGGAGCATGTCAGTCCATTTGCGGAAAGGAAATTTGGCATGGGCTGACCGAAAGAGAAAGGAGAAAAATATGGCAGGAGCTTATGAAACAAAACAGTACCGCAATGTATTTGCGGAGTATGGTTATTCGGAAGAAGAAATCGAAAAAAGAGTACAGGAGACATTTGAGACGATTTTTCATGGCAGCGAAGAGGAGCGCTTTTACCATGAAGCCGGGGAGGATATGGGATTTATGGAAGATACCGGCAATCATGATGCGCGGACCGAGGGCATGTCGTATGGCATGATGGTCTGTGTACAGCTGGATAAGAAAGAGGAATTTGACCGTCTGTGGAAGTGGACAAGAACTTATATGTATATGGATGAAGGACCGGGAAAGAATTATTTTGCATGGTCCTGCGCTTTGGACGGCACAAGAAATGCGGACGGACCGGCACCGGACGGGGAAGAGTATTTTGCTATGGCATTGTTCTTTGCATCAAGAAGATGGGGAGACGGAGAGGGCATTTTTAATTACAGCAGGGAGGCAAAAGCGATCCTGCATGAGTGTGTGCATAAGGGAGAACCGGGACATCCGGGCGATCCGATGTGGGAGCCTTCCAACAAACTGATCAAATTTGTCCCGGGACTGGATTTTAGTGATCCATCGTATCATCTGCCGCATTTTTACGAGCTTTTTGCGGAATATGCCGATGAGGAGGATCGTAAGTTCTGGAAAGGCGCTGCCGAAGCAAGCCGGGCCTACCTGCATAAAGCCTGTCATCCGGATACCGGATTGTCGGCAGAGTATGCGGATTATGACGGAACCCCGCACAGCGCGCATCAGGAGATCTTCGGCCGCCACGACTGGTATTACAGTGATGCCTATCGCACGATCGCAAATATCGCGATGGACCATCTGTGGTTTGACAAGGACCCGTGGCAGGTGCAGATTGCAGAGAAATTCCAGAAATTCTACTGCGAGGATCAGAAGGATCACTGGGACGGCGTCTTTTTGACCGACGGAACCAGACTGGAGGAGAAAGCACTGCATCCGGTAGCCATCATTGCAGTCAATGCCGAAAGTGCACTGGCTGCGGACGGAACTTATGCGAAACAATGTGTTGACAAATTCTGGAACACACCTCTTAGAACCGGTGAGAGACGGTATTACGACAATTTTTTGTATATGTTTGCGATGCTTGCTTTATCGGGAAATTACCGGATCTATTAGAAATGATGATTCGAAAATGAGGTATTGGAAAAGGAGGAGAAAGTGGGACACAGTGAGGAAATGATCCAAAAGGCGATCGCACAGGAAAACGGCAAGGTACATGTGAATGCACAAAGCATTCCGGAAAAATATCAGCAGAAGAGAGCCGATGAAACCGGAGTGATCGAGCATATCCGCTACCCGTCAAAAGATTATTTTTTAGCTGGAAAAGAAATCACAAAGGAAGCAAATGTTTATCTTCCGTATGGTTACAGCCGGGATAAAAAGTACAACGTGCTCTACCTGATGCACGGAATCGGCGGAGACGAAGCCGAGTGGGGAATGGTTGATGAGGATTCGCTGGTAAAAAGAATGATGGACAATCTGATCTATTACAAAGAAATCGAGCCGTTCATCGTGGTGACACCAAACGGACGCTCCACCGAAAACTGTGCAAGAGAAGGTTCAGATTATAACTCGTTTTATGTGTTTGGCAAAGAATTGCGTTCGGATCTGATCCCGTATATGGAAGCGCACTATTCGACCTATGCGGTGGAAGGCGATCCAAGTGCTTCAAGAATGCACAGAGCGATGGCGGGACTTTCGATGGGAGGGATGCAGACGATTAACATCGGAATCGGAGAATGTATGGATCTGTTCAGTTATTTTGGTGCATTTTCCGCAGCACCGACCAGCAATCTGGCGGAGAAGACGGCAAAAATATTAGAGGATACTCCATATACCGTTGATTATTTTTACAATATCTGCGGAATGGAGGATGAGATCGCGTACGACAGCGCGGCAGCAGCTGCAAAGAATCTTCCTGATTTATGCGATAAATTAACGGAACCTGATAATTTTATCTGGCAGGAATTAAAAGGCATGCATGATTTTCATATCTGGTATCTCGGCTTTTTCAATTTCGCGCAGATAGCCTTTAAGTAAATTGACGCGCGGTGTTATTTTACCAGTAAATGTAAAATTTCGCCGCGCGTGATTTATTTTATGTACAACGTTAAAACAAGCAGAATAAGGATTGGAAGTGTTCCAGCATGCGGGACAAAATCACTAAAACATCACACAAATTACACTCCTGTTCAAAATCCAAGCCGGCAAACCCGAATTGTTTTACTGCAATTTGTCGGCTGTTCTTCTATAGTTTTTTCCCTGTTTTTGTTCGGCTTTTGATTTTTGCTACTATTTAAGATGCACGAAAATCTATTTAAGGAGGTAAAAATAGGAAGTGGGAAAAATGTGGAAAATGGGGGTGTGCATTGCACTATCCGCGGCAATGATGCTCACGAGTGTAGGCGGTATGCTGCCGTCGGATTGGGGGATTGAGACGGTATATGCGGATGAGACACAGACAACAACCAAGACGTTCACCGCGGAACAACTGGAAGTGATTTGGGGAAATGCAAAGTCCAAACTTGAGGATAGTAAATGGAAGCTTTCCTTCGAAAATCAATATGATCAGGTGAAATGGAAAGTGCCGGAGGCAATTGCACTTTCGGATGTGAAGTCTGTTACGTTTCATGTTGCAGATCAAAAAGGATCCGTTACTTTAAAAGTGTATAATGGTGGAGATGATGCAGAAGCCGCTAATACGCAGTATGGTTTGACAGGAAGCGAAGAATATACGATGGAACCATCTGGAGAAGGTAGTGTTGATGCAATTGGACTTATGACAACTGACGAAACTGGATCAGGTTCGGAAGTTAGTCTGATCAGTGTAACATTTGAATTAAAAGAAGGAAGCGGAAGCCCGATTACCTATGGCGATAACATCATCAAAGACGGCGATTTCGCAAGCAACGAGGCAGCCGCTTCATGGAATGCATCGGTTGGAAATTCGAAGATCACCGTTGAGGAAGAGGAAAACGAAATCGGTGACAGCGACTTGAAGACTTATGGTGTGATCAATCGTGATCCTGCTACGGCTACATCGGGAGACTGTTTCGCACAGGATATTACAGACGCTGTGGAACTCGGTGAAGAGTATCAGTATTCGTTCTGGGCAAAACTTTCGGACGTATACAAAGATGCACCGGAAGAACAGCGAAATGTTGATTTTGCGCCGTTTTATGTATCCGGTGGAGAAGCAACTTATCTTGGAAGTTATTCGACAGGCGTTCTTTCCGGAGAAATTACGAAAACACTTACCGCAGGAGAGTGGACGAAGTTTTCCGGTACATTCAATGTTCCGAAGACCGCGGATCAGATTGTGATCCGTATTATTGAACAGGGTACAAACTATGGACAGGGTGACTGTGTCAAGGGCGCGTACTGCGTGACCGGTGTGTCGATGAAAAAGATTACACGGCCAAAACCGGAGATTGAAAAGGACATTCCGGATTGGAAAACATCCGTTACAGAAAGTCTTGGAAATGATTCGATCGCAGGTACTGCCATCATGTTAAGTGAGATTTCAGATGATACGTTGATGGAACTTGTCGAGAAGCATTTCAATGCGGTGACATTCGGAAACGAGTTAAAGCCGGATGCACTTTTTAATTATCAGATTGATGGCAATTCAGTACCAACAAAGACCATTACATTCGAAGGAGAAGAACTTCAGGTTCCGATTGTGAACGATGCAGGAGACAGCCTGGACTTTTCCCGCGCAGATGCGATGGCAGATAAGATCCTTGAGTGGAACAATGCCCATCCGGATCAGAAGATCCGTATCCGCGGACATGTGCTGGTATGGCATTCACAGACACAGGAATGGTTCTTCCATGAGAACTATGATATTACAAAGCCATATGTGAATAAAGAGACTATGAACCGCAGACTGGAGTGGTTTATTTCCAGTGTGTTTGATCATTATTTTGGAGAGGCTGCAAACGGAAAGTATGACGGACTCTTCTATGGATGGGATGTTGTGAATGAGGCAGTCATCGGTAACACCTATCGTACCGATAAAGTGAGTGCCGCAGAATCGCTCAGTGAGATCCGGCATGGAAATAACTCAAGCTGGTGGCATGTGTATGAGAGCAACGAGTTTATCATCAATGCTTTCAAGTATGCAAACAAATATGCACCAGCGAATGTAGAACTTTACTACAATGACTTCGGAGAGACAGACAACACCAAGTGTGAGGGTATCGTAAAACTGATCAACGACGTGAAGTCTGCAGACGGAACCAGATTGGATGCTTTTGGTATGCAGGCACATTACAATGTGGACGGTTTCTCAGCAGCACAGTTTAAGAGTGTAGCGAAGAAGTATGCACAGGCAGCCGGCAAAGTGCAGCTGACTGAGCTGGATTTTAAGGCAAGCAGTACCTACGACGGTACAGCGGCTACAAAGGAAAGCGAATACACCAAGATGGCATACTGCCATAAGAATCTGTATGAGGCGATCAAGGCGTTAAAGGCGGAAGGAACAAACGTATCCGGCCTTACCGTCTGGGGGGTCATTGAGCCGAATTCATGGCTGCATTCCCAGTCGGATCTCGGTGGCGGAGCAAGCGGCTCTGCACAGTGCCCACTGCTTTTTGACGGAAACTATAAAGCAAAGCCTGCTTATTGGGCTTATGTGGATGCAACGAAACTTCAGCCGGCGATTCAGAAGGTTACTATTACAGAGGCGAAGGATGGCAATATTGCAGGAGAAACCTATACGATCGATCAGGGTGAGGTACAGGCAGAATTTATCCCGGTATGGGATGCAGACGGTCTTACCGTACAGGTAAAAGTAAAAGACACAACCGTAAATGATGCAGATGCTGTTACGGTATATGTAGATCCAGAAAATTCGGCATCGGATATCACACCGGATAAGGTGACGGTTGCAAGAACAGCTGCTGCTGCGATCGCAGGCGGATATCAGGCAACCGTCAAGGTTTCGATGAAGAATTTGAAAGTTGCACAGCAGATCAGTCTCGATGTTGTTGTAAACAATGACGGGAAGACAGGAAGCTTTAATGATCTGACCGGAAAGCAGGAGTCAAGCAGTAAGTATTATGCAGTGGCAACCATGAAGCCGGGCATCGAGAAGATCCCGTACGGAACAATTTCGGTTGACGCAGATGCAGATGCCGCATGGGGCAATGCGGTAAACATCCCGCTTACGATCAACAAAGGCTCCGAGGCTTCTGCCAATGCAAAGGTTCTCTGGGATGATGACAATCTCTATGTATATGCAACCATAAAAGACGCGGTATTGGATAAAACAGGCGCTCAGACGCATGAGCAGGATTCTCTTGAAGTGTTCATCGACGAGGACAACGGCAAGACCGCTTCCTATGGGGAGGATGATAAGCAGTATCGTATCAATTATAACAATGAGCAGTCCTTCAATGGTAAAAAATGTCTGGCAGAGAATGTCAAGTCTGCAACAAAAACAATCGATGGCGGATACGTGGTTGAGGCTGCTTTCAAGTGGACGGATATCAAGCCGGCAAACGGAACCAAGATTGGGCTGGAATTCCAGATCAACGATGCAAAAGACGGCAAGCGTATCGGTACGTTAAGCTGGTATGATGAGACCGGAATGGGCTGGTCAGGCTCAAACGTATATGGTACGGTCGAATTAACCGGAAAGACCGGAAGCAATGGCGGCGGCTCGTCTGTAAATCCGGGAACTTCGGATACGAAGCCGGATGTGAAACCGAACGGAAAACAGGATACGAAGCCGGATGTGAAACCGGACGGAAAACAGGATACGACCATTGAGACATCCAAAGTGGAAATTACAGTTTCCGGCGATAAGAAGGCTGAGGCATCGGTAACCATAACAAAGGATGCGCAGGGAAATGTGACCAGCGCAAATGCAACGGTATCGGGATCAAAGGGAACACTTACCGCAGATGTGGTAAAGCAGCTTACCGAGGCGGCAGGAACCGAAGATCTTACGATCATCCTGCAGGTTAAGAATGCGAATGGTGATGTGAAATACACGGTTTCCGTTTCCGCAAAGAATGTGAAAAATAATAAATCACTGAAGGCATTTGTTGTCAACCGTAAGACGGGTGAATATGAACTGATCAACAGCAAGACCTATAAGGCTAAGGATGGAAATCTGAATGCAAGTTTTGGAAAGAAGGGCGATTATGTACTTCTGACGACAAAGGAAGCAGCCAGAATTGAAAAAGAAATCCTTAAGACCATCGCTCCGAAGAAAACAAAGGCAACGGTTAAAAAAGGAAAAACAACGGAGTTTAAGCTTGACAGCAAGCTGAATCAGAACAATGTAAAGAAGGTAACCTACAAAACTTCCAAGAAGTCGATTGCTACCGTAAACAAGAACGGTAAGATCAAAGCAAACAGGAAAGGAACGGTAAAGATCAAGGCAATCGTGACTTTAAAGAATGGAAAAACAAAAACAGTATCCATGAAGATAGCCGTTCGATAGAAAATATTGACAGGAATACAATTACTATAGTTTGTCGGTAATTATTCCATAAAAAGCCCTCGTGACGCAAGCGGGGGCTTTTTTTATAATCAAATCACAAGAAAAGCATAATCCCAAAAGAAATAAAGCAGTAATAAAAGGGGGCATCTGGATGTTCTATAACAAAAGAAAAACGATCGGGGTCTTTTTGAACCGTGCAGAACTGGAATTCCAGCAGGTGCTCAGCAGATCGCTGACCGAGACGGCAAAACAATGCGATTATAATATTGTTTTCCTGACTTCATTTGGAATCCGGGAAACCGAGACAATGTATGATCTGTATAAAGAAAAGAAGGTCAAGAAGGCAAGGAGGTAATGATTATGAATGGACCGGTGGCACCAAAGGATCCGGAAAAGAAGCGGCCATATTTTTACATTATGAAGGATAAAGAAATCTTCGGAGCAAAACAGGAAGACGGAAGTGCGATCCACTTTATCTATGAAAGTGACGGAAGACTGATCAACAGCGCACAGATCGTCGGAAATATTACGGATGAGAACATGCTTCGGTTATTGGAGACGGTGGAGGGATTCGGCAAGCTTGTACACAGTATCGGGGTGTCTGTTGAGACCGACAATCCAAAGGAGGAGATGGAGTTCATCTTCCAGATGTACGGGAAAAAAGATCTCTACGGAGGCGGAACCAATCTGCGATGCAGCCTGACCGGAGACGGAATGGAACGGCGCATTTATCTGTCGGATTATACCTGGACAGAGGATGATTATATTCCTGGACAGATCAAGTTCATCATGAGCGCACCGGAAAAGATGGGAAAAGCGAGCGTTCGGTTTTATCTGAACGACGGATATACGGCTCCGGAAGAGGTGGAAGAAGAAGCGGTGGATACGAAATCGGAACTGTACTGCACGATGATCGAGCGTTCTCTCATGAATCTGGGTAACACCTACCGTATCCGCAAAGCGATCGAGAAGGCGAGAGCCGGAAAAGAAGTAACGCTTGCCTATATCGGAGGTTCGATCACGCAGGGGGCGGGAGCAACACCGATCAATACCGAGTGTTATGCCTATAAGTCCTATCAGCTTTTCAAAAGCAGATTTGCGATGAGAGATAACGTTAAATTTGTGAAAGCGGGAGTTGGAGGAACCCCGTCGGAGCTTGGAATGCTCCGCTTTGACAGAGATGTGTTAAGAGACGGCGAGAAGCCGGATATCGTAGTCGTAGAATTTGCGGTCAACGATGAGGGCGACGAGACGAAGGGCGATTGCTACGAAAGCCTTGTGCGCAAGATCTTAAAGCTGGATTGGAATCCGGCGGTCGTTCTGCTTTTTTCCGTATTTGCCAATGACTGGAATCTGCAGGATCGCTTAAGTCCGGTCGGCAGACTGTATGATCTGCCGATGGTCAGTATCAAGGATACCGTAGTGGAGCAGTTTACAAAGAAACCGAACGAGGGAAGGGTTCTGACAAAAAATCAGTTCTTTTACGATATGTTTCATCCGAGCAACCTCGGCCATACCATTATGGCAGACTGTTTACAGTATCTGTTTGAGCGCTGTGATTTGAGCGAACATGCAAGACTTGACGCTTTTGAGAGCGGCCTGACCGAGGAGGGAATGCTTGCACAGCAGCTGCAGATGAAGCCGGCAATCGGCAAAAGCTTTGAGCATGTACGGCTTCTGGATAAGAAAGATGTCTATGCCGGGGCCCAAATCGACGCCGGTGGCTTCTGTGCAACGGATGATCAGCTCCAGAGTGTGGAGATGGATGACCGGTTAGAATTGACACCGGAGTTTCCGTACAATTGGATGTACGATGCAACGATGACGGAGAATGCTGTCTTTACAATCCGCATCCATTGCAAAGCGCTTGTGTTGATCTTTAAGGATTCCGGAGAAGTGGACGTTGGAAAGGCGTATGTCGATGTGGACGGTGAGCGTCGCATGACGGCGGATCCGCATATTAACAACTGGCAGCACTGCAACGCGATGATCGTGTTCAATGAGGATGAAAGCGCCGACCATACGGTACGCATTGAAGTCGCAGAAGAAGACAGAGACAAGAAGTTTACAATTTTAGGATTTGGTTACGTGTTATAAGGAGGAGTAAAATGGTTACAGTTAAGAATCCGATTTTAATGGGATTTTATCCGGACCCTTCCATTTGCAGAAAGGGAGAGGATTATTATATCGTCAATTCAAGTTTTGTGTATGCACCGGGAGTGCCGATCTTTCACAGCAGAGATCTCGCACATTGGGAGCAGATCGGTAATATTTTAGACCGTCCGTCGCAGCTTCCTGTGGCGGGAGCGGATATCTCAGATGGTATTTATGCGCCGACGATCCGCTATCATGATGGTTTGTTTTATATGATCACGACCAATGTGACGCACGGCAACAATTTTATCGTCACAGCGGAGAATCCGGAAGGACCGTGGTCCGAGCCGTATTATCTCGGCGACGATGCCCCGGGCATCGATCCGAGCCGTTTTTTTCGACGATGACGGCAAATGTTATTATTGCGGAACCCGTCCGAATCCGGAGGGCGTTCGCTATAACGGGGACTGGGAGATTTGGATTCAGGAACTGGATCTTAAGACCATGAAGCTGGTCGGTGAGAGCATGGCAATCTGGAAAGGTGCGGTAAAGGGATGTATCTGGCCGGAAGGTCCGCATATTTACAAGATCGATGGTTATTATTATCTACTCCACGCAGAAGGCGGAACCGGTCCGGAACATAGTATTACGGTGGCACGCAGTAAGAAGCTGTTCCAGTGGTTTGAAGGCTGTCCGCGCAATCCGATTTTCACACACCGCAATCTCGGTATGGATTATCCGGTCATCTATGCGGGACATGGAGATCTGGTTGATGACGGCAAGGGAAACTGGTATGTTGTAATGCTTGCATCAAGACCTTGCAAAAAGCATAGCAGCATGGGGCGTGAGACTTTCCTTGCCAGGGTAATCTGGGAGAACGGCTGGCCGGTGATCGCTCCGGGAGTCGGACATCTGGAGGACGAATTTACGATCGATATGCCTGAGCATCGCTTTGCGGAAGAAATTACGAATTCCGATGTCATTCATTTCTGGGGAGAACAGCTGGATCAGCGGCTGGTGGCGATCGAGGACTGGACATCCGGAATTTATTCGCTGACCGAACGTGAGGGTGCACTTCGGATGTACCTTCGCAAAGAAAAGATTTCCGAGAGAGCAAACTGTGCATATCTTGGTGTAAGACAGAAGAGTTACCGCTTTGTCGCAGAGACCGGAATGGAATTCTATCCGGAAAATGAGTCGGAGACGGCGGGACTTGTGCTTTACCAGAATAATGAAAATCATCTCCGGTTTGAAGTGGTGCGCGTGGATGGAGAAGTTTGTTTTGTGGTTACCAGCTGTATTCACGGAGATGAGCAGACGCTGGCAACAACACGGCTGGAGAAGAAAGGAAAATTAAAGATCCGCCTGCAGTGCCGCAATCAGTGTGCCCGTGTCTGGATTTCGGAAGGCAAAGGATATGTATCCGTTGCGGAAAATCTGGATCTTCTTGCTTACACGACAGAGGAAGCCGGAGGCTTTGTAGGATGCACAGTCGGTGTATATGCGTCTTCCAACGGCAGTGACAGTACAAATTATGCTGATTTCGAATGGCTGACATGCCAGTCGATGGATTGATAGAAAGTGTTTAAGATGAGGAGATGAAATAATGAGTAAACAGACAAAAGAATATGCAAAGAAACTGGTTGCACAGATGACGGTTGAGGAAAAAATGAGCCAGATGCTCTATGAGTCACCGGCGATCGAGCGACTTAATATTCCGGCATATAACTGGTGGAATGAGGCTTTGCATGGTGTTGCAAGAGCCGGAGTTGCTACGGTATTTCCGCAGTCGATCGGACTTGCGGCGACATTTGATCCGGAGCTTGTCGGACAGATCGGGGATGTGGTATCGACGGAAGGCCGCGCAAAATTTAACGAGTTTTCACGGAGAGGAGATCACGGAATCTACAAAGGGTTGACGTTCTGGGCACCGAATGTCAATATTTTCCGCGATCCGAGATGGGGAAGAGGCCATGAGACATATGGCGAGGATCCGTATCTTACGGCGGAACTCGGATGCGCGTACATCAAGGGATTGCAGGGACCGGATCCGGATCATCTGAAATCTGCAGCGTGCGCAAAGCATTTTGCGGTACACAGCGGTCCGGAAGCGATCCGCCATGAATTCGATGCAAAAGCGTCTAAGCATGATATGTATGACACTTATCTGTATGCGTTTAAGAGATGTGTCAAGGATGCCAAGGTTGAGGCCGTCATGGGCGCTTACAATCGCGTGAACGGAGAGCCGGCGTGTGGAAGCAAAACTCTCCTGAAGGATATTTTAAGAGATGAATTTGGTTTTGAAGGTCATGTGGTATCGGACTGCTGGGCGATTCTTGATTTCCACGAGCACCATCATGTGACAGAGAGCGTCGAGGAATCTGCGGCTATGGCAGTAAACAACGGCTGCGACCTGAACTGCGGAAGCGCCTTTTTACATTTGCAGGAAGCTTACGAGAAGGGACTTGTTTCCGAGGAGGCGATCACAAAAGCGGTGGAGCGTCTGATGGAAGTTCGTATTCGTCTGGGTATGATGAAGGATTATCCGTCCCCGTATGAAGACATTACCTATGATAAAGTAGAATGTCCGGAACATGTGAAGTTGTCTGTTGAAGCGGCAAGAAGAAGTCTTGTTCTGTTGAAAAACGAGAATGCGTTCCTGCCGTTGGATAAAAATAAGATACAGACCGTCGCAGTCATCGGCCCGAATGCGAATTCAAGAGATGCGCTGGTCGGAAACTATGTCGGAACCTCTTCCCGTTACATTACTCCACTGGAGGGAATTCAGCAGTATGTGGGGGATGATGTGCGTGTATTATATGCAGAAGGCTGTCATCTGTACAAAGACAAAGTGGAATTTCTGGCAGAGACGAAGGATCGATTCAAGGAAGCGGTCATTGCGGCGGAGCAGGCAGATGTTGTAGTTATGTGCCTTGGTCTTGACGCGACGATCGAAGGAGAGGAAGGCGATGCCGGTAATGAATATGCCAGCGGGGATAAACTGGGACTCAATCTTCCGGGACTTCAGGAAGAACTGCTCGAGACGGTTACGGCTGTCGGAAAGCCGGTTGTGCTCGTGATTTCGGCGGGAAGTGCACTCGATCTCTCATGGGCGGATGCGCATGTTGCTGCGATTATTGACAGTTTTTATCCGGGAGCCCGTGGAGGAAAGGCAGTCGCAGAAGCAATCTTCGGTGATTTTTCACCATCCGGAAAGCTGCCTGTCACCTTTTATCAGGGAACGGAAAATCTTCCGGAGTTTACAGATTATGATATGTCCGATCGCACATATCGTTATACGGACAAGAATGTGCTCTATCCGTTCGGTTACGGATTGCATTATGGAACGATCCGTTACGAGAATGCACAGATTTCCTGTGCGCAGTGCAGTGTGAGAGATGCCGTCGATGTGAGTGTGGATGTCATAAATGAGAGTTCCTACACGATCCATGAGAGTGTTCAGGCGTACATTCAGCATGAGGAAGCGGATGCGTATGAACCGGGATATCAGTTGAAAGGAATACAGACGGTTACATTACAGCCGAAAGAGACGAAGCGTGTGACCATATCTCTTAAGGCACGTGACTTTGCGATTATCACGCAGGAGGGAGAATGCGTTGTAAGACCGGGATCTTACCGCATCGCAATCGGAGGTCAGCAGCCGGATGCAAGAAGTGCAAAACTTACCGGAAGTGACGTGGCTGCGCTGGTGGTCCGCAGAGAGGGTGCGCAGACACCGGTTGAGTATTAGCGTGCAGAAATATCAAGAAACAATTTTAAATATAGTCTCGTATATGTTATAATGAATTTAATCGGTTGTACGAATGAGGAGCAGGTCGAAAAATCTGCTCCTTTATCGCTTTGTTGTGTGTGAATTTAGAGGGGTTTGGTATGAATATCATCGAAAAGTTCATCAAGGTATTGGAAAGATATATGGATAATCTTTCTATTAGAAAAAACTTTTATACAGTTATACATTTTCTGTGTTTTATTACCGCTGATCATTACGGACAGTGTCGTCTTATATATTGAAGACAGCATGGAATCGCAGCGGCAGTATCGATGAGATTGGCAAACG
>ENA-OQNM01000097-OQNM01000097.1-human-gut-metagenome-genome-assembly--contig:-NODE-97-length-30724-cov-3.513972_pt1 | contig 30724 bp, 31 predicted proteins | sample MGYA00242632_ERZ504886 | MGnify/ENA primary metagenome ERZ504886 (study PRJEB26092, sample SAMD00036424) | human gut metagenome | host: Homo sapiens | study: EMG produced TPA metagenomics assembly of... | reverse complement strand
GAAGGTCAGATCATTTCTTGGTCTTCTGCCGGAAAGATGGGTTTTAGAGGTTCAAAGAAGAACACTCCCTACGCAGCACAGATGGCTGCTCAAGATTGTGCTAAGATAGCATACGATCTTGGCTTGAGAAAGGTAAAAGCATATGTGAAGGGCCCGGGTAACGGACGTGAGTCTGCTATTAGAACTATCCACGGTGCAGGTATCGAGGTTACTGAAATTATTGATGTAACTCCGCTTCCGCACAACGGTTGTCGTCCTCCGAAAAGACGTAGAGTTTAAAATTTACCTTTAATAGAAGTGAGACTTGATTTTGTTATTGGATTGTAAACTTTCTCTCTGCAATCGCGGCTGCAACAAACCCAAGTTCATGAATAAACAATTAAATATTTAAAAGAAATGGCTAGATATACTGGACCAAAATCAAGAATTGCCCGTAAATTCGGTGAAGGTATCTTTGGAGCAGATAAAGTATTGTCAAAGAAGAACTATCCTCCCGGACAGCACGGTAATTCCAGAAAGAGAAAGACTTCTGAATACGGTGTTCAACTTCGTGAGAAACAGAAGGCTAAATATACTTATGGCGTTTTGGAAAAACAATTCCGCAACTTGTTTGAGAAGGCTGAGACTGCTAAAGGTATTACTGGTGAAATCCTTCTCCAATTGTTGGAAGGTCGCCTTGACAATATCGTATTCCGTTTGGGTATTGCTCCTACTCGCGCAGCTGCTCGTCAGTTGGTGAGCCACAAGCACATTACTGTAGACGGTGAGGTTGTGAATATTCCTTCTTATGCAGTAAAACCGGGTCAGGTGATCGGTGTTCGTGAAAGATCCAAATCATTGGAAGTTATCGCTAACTCACTGGCTGGTTTTAACCATAGCAAATATCCTTGGTTGGAATGGGATGATAACTCTAAGGTTGGCAAATTGCTGCATGTACCTGAAAGAGCAGACATTCCTGAAAACATTAAAGAGCATTTGATCGTAGAATTGTATTCTAAATAATAATTAATTTCATGGCGATATTAGCATTTCAAAAACCTGATAAAGTATTAATGTTGGAAGCGGACTCTAGATTCGGAAAATTCGAATTTCGTCCGTTGGAGCCCGGTTTCGGTATTACCGTGGGTAATGCACTGCGCCGCATCCTGCTTTCTTCATTGGAAGGTTTTGCTATCACTACTATCAAGATAGACGGTGTTGAGCATGAATTTTCCAGTGTTCCGGGGGCAAAAGAGGATGTTACTAACATTATCTTGAATCTGAAACAAGTGAGATTCAAGCAAGTAGTTGAAGAATTCGAGAGTGAGAAAGTAAGTATTACGGTCGAGAATTCAAGTGAATTTAAAGCAGGTGACATAGGTAAGTATTTGACTGGATTTGAAGTGTTAAATCCTGAATTAGTTATTTGTCATTTAGATTCAAAGTCAACTATGCAGATAGATATTACGATCAACAAAGGTCGTGGTTATGTTCCTGCTGACGAAAACCGCGAATATTGCACCGATGTGAACGTAATTCCTATCGATTCTATTTATACTCCGATACGTAATGTGAAGTATCAGGTAGAGAACTTCCGTGTAGAGCAGAAGACCGACTACGAGAAACTGGTACTTGAGATTACTACCGACGGTTCCATTCATCCGAAAGAAGCCCTGAAAGAAGCAGCAAAGATTCTGATTTATCACTTCATGCTTTTCTCTGACGAGAAGATTACGCTGGAAACAAATGATGCTGACGGCAATGAAGAGTTTGATGAAGAAGTATTGCACATGCGTCAGTTGCTGAAGACCAAGCTCGTTGATATGGATCTCTCTGTACGTGCCCTCAACTGTCTGAAGGCTGCAGATGTAGAGACTCTTGGTGACTTGGTACAATTCAACAAGACGGATTTGCTGAAATTCAGAAACTTCGGAAAGAAATCGCTTACCGAGCTTGATGATTTGCTGGAAAGTCTGAATCTGTCGTTTGGAACTGATATTTCTAAATATAAATTAGATAAAGAATAAAAAATGAGACATAATAAGAAATTCAACCATTTGGGTCGTACTGCCTCTCATAGAAACGCTATGTTGGCTAATATGGCGTGTTCTTTGATTAAGCACAAAAGAATCACTACGACCGTTGCAAAGGCTAAAGCTCTGAAGAAGTTTGTTGAGCCTTTGATTACAAAGGCTAAAGACGATACGACTAATTCCCGTCGTGTTGTATTTCGCAATTTGCAAGACAAGTATGCTGTAACTGAACTGTTTAAAGAAATCTCTGTGAAGATTGCTGATCGTCCGGGTGGTTACACTCGTATTATCAAGACTGGTAACCGTTTGGGTGACAACGCAGAAATGTGCTTCATTGAACTCGTTGACTACAACGAAAATATGGCTAAGGAAAAGGTTGCCAAGAAGGCTACTCGTACCCGCCGTTCAAAGAAAGCCGCTGCTACTGAAGCTGCTCCTGCTGCAGAAACATCTGCACCGGTTGCCGAAGCTCCTGCTGCTGAGGAAGCTAAAGCTGAATAATTCAACTATTCTTTTTATATATAGAAGCCGTTCCAATTTGTTTGGAACGGCTTTTTTTTCCTATAAATCATCCAAGAAACATTAAAAGATGTGTGCACAAAACAAATTCCTGGTAGAAACTGTTATATTTGCACATAGATATGGCTAAATTCTTAAGATTCATAGGATTCATGGTGCTTGCATTGGCTTTATGGCAGACTGCAAGCGATGCATTTGCAAATAAAGCGGCAAGTGGGGGGAATGTTGTGAGTGAGAATACTATTGCCGTACATGAGCAGACTGATGCCTATATTGCGATGCCTCAATTACCTTATCTGCCGGATGCAGAGCTGGCGGGCATGGGTGGACAATTACATTCGCTGACGTACTCCCGTATACAGCGTATTTCTACCACGGAATATATATTTTCTTTAAAGGACTGGATTGACAAACTGGCCCAGCGAGCGGCTGTTTTGTCTCTGCATCGTGAGAAACTCTATGATGCCACTGCCTATTATCGTTGCCAGCCGGTGTGCGAATATTACATTTTCACACTAAGGCGTATTCTCATTTAGTGTTTTATTGAATCTTCCTTTTTCCCTTGTGTATGGTCAGACTATGTGTTTTTGCAGGGGAATACTGTATTTTCTATTTCTAATAAATTCATTAAAACATATTATAATTATGGCAACTCAAACTATTGACGCAACTCTTTTTGCGTCTTCACATCCCGATATTGTAAAGCGTACCAGTGTTTCAGGACTTATCTTTTCAGTAGCTATGCTGCTGGTCGGTGTTTTTATTTTTGCATCCATTTTTGAGATGAGTGATAAATCTTCCACTCTCAGCATGGCTTTGATGGTGCTGGGTACGGCATTCGTCTTGCTTGGCGTGTTCCGTCTGTTTTGGAAATCGAAGGAAGTGGTCTATTTGCCGACGGGCAGTGTGACCAAGGAACGCAGTGTTTTCTTCGATTTGAAATATTTGGGCAAACTTACAGATATGATTGAGAATGAACAGCTGAATGGCGAGACTGAAATAAAAAGTAGCGGCAGTGGAAATGTGCGCATGGATGTCATGATTTCTCAGGACAATAAATTTGCGGCTGTACAGTTGTATCAGTTTGTGCCTTACACGTATACTCCGGTAACTTCCGTACGCTACTATACGGGTAGCGATGCGGTTGCAGTGTCTACTTTCCTGGAGAAATGTAAAACTGCATAATAAGTCAAAGCGTTAGACTTGACTTTAACTGTGGTGGGGATTAGTCGGCAACGGCAATCCCCATTTTTTTCATCAGGAAGCAGGCGTTCATATTCTGGGCGATGCCTGGGCACAAGCGGTAGGAGAATGTCAGTTCATTGTCCGTAATGTCTGCTTCGAAGCGATAGTTGCGGATGTCATCGGGGAAGAGGTCGATGAGTGTTCCCAGCAGTAGGTCGTGGGTGGCAATGATGCCATTGGCCTGCAAAGTCATGAATTGCTTGATAAGGGCAAAGGAGCCTTTCTGCTTGTCCATGGAGTTGGTACCTTTCAGAATTTCGTCGAGGATGATGAACAGTTCCTCACCTGCCTGCAGCTTGTCTATGATGAGTTTCAGACGTTTGAGTTCGGCAAAGAAGTAGGACTCGTTGTCGTTCAGTGAATCCGAGGTACGCAGGCTAGTGATGAGCCGGGCCGGGCATATTTCCATTTGGCGGGCACAGACGGGGGCACCGATGCAGGCAAGGAGGTAATTGATGCCCACCATACGCAGATAGGTGCTTTTCCCTGCCATGTTGGCGCCGGTGACGATGATGAAAAACGGTCGTTTCACCATGTCGATGTCATTGCGGACACAGCGGTCACGGTTCATCAGCGGATGGCCCAGGGCTTCAGCACGGAGACGGAAGGAGGAAGGGGCATTGATGGGTGCTTCCGTTTCAGAATTGCTTTCTTCTTCTTTATTCAGGTTTCCTTTCCCCTTTCTTTCCGCTTGAACTATCTTTGGGTAAATATAGTCCGGATGATTATAGGCAAATGTTGCCAGTGAGTTGAGCGCATCCATTTGTCCGATGGCATCGAGCCACCCGGGCAGTTCAGCGGCATATTGCTCTTTCCAGGCTTCAATGCGCATGATTTGACGCAGCTCCCAGAAGAAGAGGCCGTTCAGAATGACGTACATAAAGACATTGTTGCGTTGGTCGAGTTCATCCATGAGCTTGTTCAGCCTGCTGATGGAGTGGGAGGCTTTCCGTTTTTCTCCGCCAATCTGTTGTTTTATCTCTTTGAGCAGGGTGGCTTGTGCAGGCTGCTTTTCCATGAGGTGGAGCAGGGCGGCGTAGGTGGAAAGGATTTGCAGTTTTTTGCCATAGATGGCCTGCATCTTGGTGACTTTGCCAGTGAAGCCGAAGCCGGAGATGACGAAGCTGGTCCAGATGATGCCGCAGATACTTGCGGGCAGAATTCCTGCCATGACGAGTGCGAGGCAGATGAGGTTGGCTCCCGTCACCAGTACCGGCAGGAGGCGCAGTAATTTCCGGCTCCGGAAGATACTCGGACTTTCTGCCCATTGGCACAGTTCTGTTTCATCGGCGGCTTTTCCTTTGTACAGCAGGCCGAGGATACGGAAGCGCTGACGGAATTTCAGTTCCGGAGCCAGTTCGCTGACGGCTTCCTGGCGGCGGATGATTTCTTCCTTTCTCTCGAGATGTTTTCCCAGCCAGTGGGCGAGGCGGTGTTTCCCGGGCTGTGTGCAGGTACGGTTGATGTACTGGAAAAGGGAATGCGGACCGAAAACATCCAAATCATAGGTGTAGAGATGGGTGGGGTCGATGTATGCTTCGCCGTCATCGAAAGAAGACGTATCGTAATCCAGAGCGGCGAGTTCCTGCTCGTTGATTTCCATCTTCTTTTCCAGATAGTCCTTGCGACGAAACAGCCGGTTGTGGTATTTCATTAAAAATAGGAATGGCAGTAGGGTGATGAGGGCAATGCAGGCCAGTATACCCCAGCTCTCGCTCCAGAAATAGATAATTCCTACTACTCCTGCCACAAACAGCAGCAGGCGCAGGCTGCCGATGCGGTAAATCTTCTGTTGTACTTTATTCAGTTCTTGTCTTGCCTCTTCTGCCGTGTTGCGGTAGACGGCGCTGATTTTATCTATCGTATTTATTTGCTCCATACATGTTAAGTTTAAGGCAAAGATATACATTTCCAATTGTTTTTTCCGCGATTTTTTGTCTACTTCCGATAAAAAATGTACCTTTCGCTCACTAAAACAAAGTTTCAGAAAAGAGGAGGTTGGGATATGAAGAAGAGTTGGTTGTCAGGCGTTCTGATGTTGCTGGCGGTTTTGCCGGCGGCGGCGCAACAGGTAATGTATTCCAATCTGAAAGAGTTGGTGGAGAACCGTGGCGATACGGTTACCACGCTGAAGATTGAGAAGCGTACAAAGAACCAGATTTACCTCATGGGCGGTGCCGATTATCGTATTACGGTAGACGACAATCCCGGTCTTTGCCGTTATTTGAAGTCCCGTTGTTATGCTGTACGGGTAGATACCTCGCTTTATGTCAATTGCCGTAAGATGCGCTATAAGCGTTATCGCTTCGGGCAGTGGTATGCACCTGCCATGTGGCTCGGCGGAAAGGTTTACTTCTGTGCACAGCCTGTGGGACAAGCAGCCACCAGTACCATGACTCCCGATGATGCCACACGATTGGGCGGTGAAGTGGGAGACGCCATCAATGCTTCGGGACTGGTGCATGCCCGCGTCTATTACGAACTGAATCCCGAAACTGGAAAGTCCGAGTTCGTGGGACGTGAGCGAATGATGCAACTGCTTGCCGGATACCCGACACTGCACGCCGAATTCGAGAAAGAAACAAGCGAGTCGGCAGAGGTCATCGGCAAGTATCTGCGTGCACTCCGTCCATTAATCACTAACCATTAATCATTAATAAGATGATATTATTGCAAGACGTGCCCGATGGGTACGAATACTGCTTTGCGGGTAACGGGAAGTGCCCCAAAGCCTCTTCCTGCTTGCGGGCGATAGCGGCACAACTGTTGTCCGAGAGTGAAGGCCCCCAGCCACAGTCCGTTCGTGCGGTGAATCCGTTTTTATGTCGGCAGCTTGTCCGGGGTCCTCCACTTGTGCCCGTTACCGCTCCAGCGAGCAGCTGCCACTATGCCCGCGGTATGACGCACCTTTTCGACGAAGTACCCACCAAGCTGCTTTTCACCGTGCGCCATCGCGTGATGGGATGCTTCTCTTGTGAACGCTATTACTATCATTGCCGCAAGGGCGAGCGCCCTATCTCTCCCGAAGAACAGCAACGGATAGCCCGGGTATTCAAGGCAGTAGGCATAAGCACCAAGCCTAAGTTCGACCGCTACGAGTATGCGGTAGCTTGGTGACCGGCTGCAAAGTCATTGCACGCCTTTTGCAGCGTCACTGCAAACCCGTTGCAGTCGCGCTGCAAAGCAGTTGCAGTATCACTGCAAATAGGTATGCAGTGGCACTGCAAAAAGCATGCACTCACTTTGCAGTGAGAAGTCTCTGTTGTTCACGTTGTTAAAGTATGAATACAATGAGGCCTTATCCTCCTTTTTTGGCCCGCTGTTTACAGATTGCAGAAGAAGGATACGAATACCGGTACACTCATATCAATTAATATTCCGTGGAATATAGCGATAGGAATCACATCCTTTCCGGAATATTGGGTGATGGAGGGTAGAAGTACATCCATCGAATTGACCCCTGCCGCCGATATAGGTGCCAGTTTGCCGAAATATTTCCGGATGAGCGGTGCACCCAGCAAAGCCATCATTTCACGGAAGATATTGGCAAGCAGGGCGATGGTGCCCAGTTCCGTGGCGAGTTGCAGACCTATGGAAGGTTCCTTGAATTGCGTAATCAGAATGGAGGAAAGCGAATAATAAGCAAATCCGCTACCCACCGCCATGCAGTCGAACACACTCCATTGGCTCAACAGCAGACTGGCGAAGGCGGAGAACAACAGTGTTCCCACAATGGTGGCCATCGGCACCAAAAGCATTTTGGGCCGCAGACTCTTGACCAGCTCCTTCAATTGCTTGTTGCTCCCGATGCCGATGCCCACCTGGAACATCAATGCATAGAGCACATACATGGATAAGTCGTGCAGGTCGAACTGAAAATCATTGGCTACTCCCATCAGGCAGCCGGCACAGAAAAATGCAACAACCATCAAACTTCCCTTCATCTCTTCTCTCCTTTCTTAAAAAATAGGTGAAACACCATCAGTGAGGCTAGCATGCTGCCTGTAATGCTCAGTGAGGCCAGTACGGCGGCCTGCCACCCGAATCTTCCCAGATTGTCAACAATCAGACGGTTGGAACCGATGGATACACCGAGTACAAAGAGCAGCAGTAAGATGGTGAGCGAGGCGCTTTTCTCCACTTTTTGCAACATCTGTACATTACGCATTAGGTATCCGATACCGATTCCTATAAACATGATGGATATAATTGTAAACATAAGTTTTTTCTTTTTGGGTGAATACATAGGTTAGTCCGGTTTTTCCGAACGGAAACTCCATACACGGCATCTCTCCCTCCTTTTCTCGGTAAGGGAAGTGCAAAATAGTAAGATGCAAATTGCAGGATAGTTAAATGAATCCGCTGAACCAATGTACGTGCACTATGAAGTGGCCGCATAAGGTCTTGTTGCCCCATGCAGCATTGCGCGTATTGTATCTTGTAGTTAAGTACTGGTTCATATCGTTTTTGAATTTCGGTGCAAAGGTAATGCTAGTTTGAATAATTTCCAAATAAATATTCATAATTTGTTTCGTGAAAAGATTCTTTGATGCGTGGAAGTTCCCGTAAAAACATTATTTTTGCAAGAGAATAGAGGAAAAACAAGAGCTCCTTTGTTTAGAAATATAGTTTTAAAAAGAGAAGAGATATGAAAAGATTGAGAGATTTAACTGCTGTTCTTGGCATGGTTGCTTTGGCTGCTTGCAACAATGCCTCCATTGAAGGCTCCTGGGTGGAGCCGGTTCCGGGAATGCCCGGCATGCAACAAGGTTTCGTTCTTGATAGGGCCGGAAGCGCCTCTTCCATTAACATGGCCACCTTGAAATATGAGGCATGGAAAAAAGTAGGAAACCGGTTGTTACTTTCAGGTACCAGCATCGGCAATCACCAGAATATTTCTTTTCACGGATACGCTGACAATAGAAAAACTAGACGCAGGACAGCCTGATTCTCAAAAGAGGAGAGTTGCTCTTGAAATATGCCAGGAACAATGAAACTCTGAATCAAAAAAACAATACCTGCTGCGGTGCTTACCCCTGCCAAGAAACTTCTGTCGGTAAGAGGCGAGCTGGTCATCGGCCATGAGGTACGTTCCTTCAAAGCCGAAGGAGATTCTGCCGATTATTGGATTGTGGATGAGACCGGAGAACTCATGCAAAAATATGATGATATGACGAAAGGAGTTAAAAACGGAAAACCGGTATACGTAGAGTTGGAAGTAATCGATATGGGCAAAGCCGATGACGGATTTGCCGCCGATTATGAGGGTGTCTATCAGATAATGAAAATCAATAAAATGGCTTTAAAATAGAAATCCTCTTTGTTGGTTTCTGACTAAAAGATAAATAATCCCGGCATTCCATTGCGAATGTCGGGATTTATTTCTATATTGCGGCAAATATAGCCCTCGTGGGCTGACATTTTGTAAATCCTTAATCTTTATAGGACATGGAGATAACCTTAAGTAAAACATTGCCTTCCTATCCTTCCTTTGTCGAGGGTATCCGGCGGGCACCCGACCGTGGCTACACCCTTACCCCTGCGCAGACGGCTACGGCATTGAAGAACGCTTTGCGCTACATCCCCAAAGAGCTGCACGAAACCCTCGCTCCGGAGTTCATGGAAGAACTGCGTACACGTGGACGTATCTATGGCTACCGCTACCGCCCGCAGGGCGACCTCAAAGCGAAACCTATCGATGAGTACAAAGGGAACTGTATTGAAGGCAAGGCCTTCCAGGTGATGATTGACAATAATCTTTGTTTCGACATCGCCCTTTATCCGTATGAATTAGTTACCTATGGTGAGACGGGACAGGTCTGTCAGAACTGGATGCAATACCGGCTCATCAAGCAGTACCTCGAAGTGTTGACGCGCGAGCAGACACTGGTTATCGAAAGCGGGCATCCGTTGGGACTGTTCAAATCCAAGCCCGAAGCGCCCCGTGTCATCATTACCAATGCGCTGATGGTGGGGCTCTATGATAATCAGAAGGACTGGCACACCGCTATGCAGATGGGCGTTGCCAACTACGGCCAGATGACTGCCGGAGGCTGGATGTACATCGGTCCGCAGGGCATTGTGCACGGCACCTTTAATACGCTGCTGAATGCGGGCCGTCTGAAGCTGGGCATTCCGCAGGATGGTGATTTGTGCGGACGCTTGTTTGTTTCTTCCGGTCTGGGAGGCATGAGCGGTGCGCAGCCCAAAGCTGCCGAGATGGCAGGGGCGGCGGCAATCATTGCCGAGGTGGATGCTTCCCGCATCGAAACCCGCCATACCCAGGGTTGGGTGGGACACGTTACGGATTCTCTGGAAGAAGCCTTCTCGCTGGCTCAAAAAGCGATGGATGAGTGCCGCCCGGTTTCTGTGGCCTATCACGGCAATGTCGTCGATTTGCTGGAATATGCGGTGCAGAAGCAGTTGCACATAGATTTACTTTCCGACCAGACTTCCTGCCATGCCACCTACGAGGGCGGTTACTGTCCCGTCGGACTGACGTTTGAGCAGCGTACCCGTATGCTGCATGAAAATCCGTCGGAGTTCCGGTGCCTGGTGAATGTTTCCTTGGAGCGTCATTTCAAGGCTATAAAGAGGCTGGTGGAACACGGTACATACTTCTTCGATTATGGGAACTCCTTCATGAAAGCCGTCTACGATGCCGGTGTGAGCGAAATTGCGCGAGATGGGGACGATAAGAACGGCTTCATTTTCCCCAGCTATGTGGAAGACATTATGGGACCGGAATTGTTTGATTATGGTTATGGTCCGTTCCGCTGGGTGTGTCTCAGTGGAAAACATGAAGACTTGGTGAAGACCGACCGTGCGGCGATGGAATGTATCGACCCTACACGTCGCGGGCAAGATTTGGATAACTACAATTGGATTCGTGATGCGGAGAAGAACAATCTGGTAGTCGGCACGCAGGCTCGTATTCTCTATCAGGATGCCGTGGGACGCATGAATATAGCTTTGCGCTTCAATGAAATGGTGCGTAAGGGAGAGGTCGGCCCCATCATGTTGGGACGCGACCATCACGATGTCAGCGGTACAGACTCTCCATTCCGTGAAACATCCAATATCAAGGACGGCAGTAATGTCATGGCAGATATGGCGGTACAGTGTTTTGCCGGAAACTGTGCGCGTGGCATGAGCTTGGTGGCCTTGCACAATGGAGGTGGCGTAGGTATCGGAAAAGCCATCAACGGCGGTTTCGGCATGGTGTGCGACGGTAGTGAGCGGGTAGACGAAATCTTGCGTTCCGCCATGCTGTGGGATGTGATGGGTGGTGTGGCACGCCGTTCGTGGGCGCGTAACCCTCATGCCATGGAGACGAGTGAAGAGTTTAACCGTACGCATGCAGATGGCTATCATATCACGATGCCGTATGTGGCGGATGAGGATTTGATTAGAAGCATGTGTATATTCTCTCATTAGTATATTAGCATATTACTCACATTAGCATATTATGGACAGAATTATGGAATGCGTCCCTAATTTCAGTGAAGGGCGCGATTTGCAAAAGATAGATAAGATAGTGGCTCCTTTTCGGAGCAAACAAGGTGTGAAACTGTTGGATTACAGCAACGATGAAGACCATAACCGCCTCGTGGTGACCGTAGTGGGCGAGCCTGAACCGCTTCGTGATGCTGTGCTCGAAGCTATCGGCGTAGCGGTAGAGCTGATAGATCTCAATCACCATCAGGGACAGCACCCTCGTATGGGTGCTGTAGATGTAGTACCTTTTATCCCCATCCGGAATGTGACGATGGAAGAAGCTGTTGCCCTCTCCAAAGAGGTGGGCGAGGAGGTTGCAAAACGTTACAATCTTCCTGTCTTCTTATATGAAAAGTCTGCTTCTGCCCCTCATCGGGAGAATCTGGCTGCTGTCCGTAAAGGGGAGTTCGAAGGTATGGCCGAGAAGATAAAGCAACCGGAATGGCATCCCGACTTTGGACCGGCTGAACGTCATCCCACTGCAGGCACAGTAGCTATCGGTGCCCGCATGCCTTTGGTGGCCTATAACATCAACCTCAATACTCCCAGTCTGGAGATAGCCCATGACATTGCTAAGAAAATCCGTTTCATCGGCGGCGGACTGCGTTATTGCAAGGCAATGGGAGTGGAGTTGAAAGACCGCGGCATCACGCAGGTATCCATCAACATGACGGACTATACCCGCACCGCCCTCTACCGTGCTTTCGAACTGGTGCGTGTGGAAGCCCGCCGCTACGGTGTCAGCATTGTGGGCAGTGAGATTATCGGTCTGGTGCCGATGGAGGCCTTGATAGATACAGCGTCCTACTATCTGGGATTGGAGAACTTCTCCATGGAGCAAGTTTTAGAAGCACGAATGTAACCGAATTAAATAGTACTAACTTAATTCCCCTCCCTACGGGGAGGGGTTAGGGGAGAGGCTTTATGACAGAGAACCTTATTATATTCAATGCCCGTGTCGTGACCCCCCTCGGTTTTTCCGCCCGTCGCGGCAGCGAGATGGAGCAACTGAGCATCATCGACAATGCTACGGTGGAAGTGACCGACGGTGTCATCACCTACGTCGGTCCCAACCGTGGAGAGGAGCGTGATGGCTATTATCAGCACTACTGGCATTACAATGCCCGCGGCAAGTGTCTGCTGCCCGGCTTTGTGGACTCACACACACACTTTGTGTTTGGTGGCGAGCGTGCCGAGGAGTTCTCCTGGCGTTTGAAGGGAGAGAGTTACATGTCCATCATGGAACGTGGAGGAGGCATCGTGAGTACGGTGAAGGCTACCCGTGCATGCAATTTCATCCAGCTGCGCAGCAAGGCGGAGGGCTTTCTGAAGCAGATGAGTGCTATGGGAGTGACTACCGTAGAGGGAAAGAGCGGCTACGGTTTGGACAAGGAAACCGAACTCCTGCAGCTTCGGGTGATGCGTAGCCTTAATAATGACGAGCACAAGCGTGTAGACGTTGTCTCCACTTTTCTCGGCGCACATGCTGTGCCTGCAGAATACAACGGGCGGACGGACGAATACGTGGACTACATTATCCGCGAAGTGATGCCCGTAGTGGTTCATAATAATTTGGCAGAGTTCTGCGATGTCTTCTGTGAGCAGGGTGTTTTCTCCATCGAACAGTCTCGTCGCCTTTTGCTAGCAGCCAAGGAAATGGGACTTGCCTTGAAACTCCATGCCGATGAAATTGTACCATTAGGTGGTGCTGGACTGGCTGCTGAACTTTCTGCCGTCTCTGCCGACCATCTGCTGCATGCTTCGGATGCGGACATCGGCGCCATGGCCAATAAAGAAGTTGTGGCGACCCTTCTTCCGCTGACAGCCTTTGCTTTGAAGGAACCCTATGCCCGTGGACGCGAAATGATTGATGCCGGTTGTGCCGTGGCTCTTGCCACCGACCTCAATCCGGGCAGTTGTTTCTCCGGTTCCATCCCCCTGACATTTGCCTTGGCGTGCATTTATATGAAAATGAGTGTTGAAGAGGCCATCACTGCCCTGACCTTGAACGGTGCAGCCGCCTTGAACCGTGCGGACAGCATTGGTAGTATCGAGGTGGGCAAAAAAGGGGATTTTGTAGTCCTCGATACGGACAATTATCATTTTTTGCCCTATTACGTCGGGATGAATTGTGTCAATACCACCGTGAAGAACGGAGTTCTTTATCCGGGACTTTAGAGCTCCTTGAACATTAATATTTAATCCTTAATAATTTATTACCATGTTAGTTGATTTGACAGTAAAGGAATTTTTGAATAAAGTGGCGGGTAGTGATCCCGTCCCCGGTGGCGGTAGTATTGCCGCTTTGAACGGTGCCATTGCTTCTGCTCTTGCCGCTATGGTTGCCAACCTCACCATCGGCAAGAAAGGTTATGAACTTCACGAAGAGCTGATGCGCCATGTCTCCGGAGTTGCCTTGCAGCAGAAGGGAGCTTTTGTGGAAGATATAGACCGCGACTCTGAGGCCTACAACAAGGTGTTTGCCTGCTTCAAGATGCCGAAAGCTACGGATGAGGAAAAAGCGGCGCGCAGTGCTGCCATTCAGGAGGCTACCAAGTTTGCTGCCCTTGTTCCCATGCAGGTGGCACGCAATGCGTATGAGTTGATGACAGTCATCATGGATATAGCCCGCATGGGCAATCGCAATGCCGTTACGGATGCTTGTGTAGCCATGATGTCTGCCCGTTCGGCTGTGCTGGGCGCACTGATGAATGTACGCATCAACCTGGGTTCGTTGAAGGACAAGGAGTTTGTGTCCAAGCTCCAAAGTGAAGCCGATGAATTGGAACACTTGGCTTGTGCGAAAGAAAAGGAATTGTTGGACGAAATCAATCAAGAGCTGAAAGTATGAACAATGTCTATTACGTAGGTTCCGGTGAGCTGACCTTCGACCTCATCGAACGCATCATTAATGAAAACTTGAAACTGGAGCTGGCTCCGGAAGCCAAGCTGCGGATACAGAAGTGCCGCGATTATCTGGACAAGAAGATTGCGGAGTCGGAAGAACCCTTGTATGGCATTACCACCGGTTTCGGCTCGTTGTGCAGCAAGAGCATTTCGTCGGACGAGCTGGGTACCTTGCAGGAGAATCTCATCAAGAGCCATGCTTGCAGTGTGGGCGAGGAGATACGTCCCGTCATCATCAAGCTGATGATGTTGCTCAAGGCGCATGCCCTCTCTTTGGGGCATAGCGGTGTGCAGGTTATTACCGTGCAGCGTATCCTCGACTTTTTCAATAACGACGTGATGCCTATTGTGTATGACCGTGGTTCACTGGGCGCCTCCGGCGACCTGGCTCCTCTGGCCAACCTCTTCCTGCCGCTTATCGGTGTGGGCGATGTTTATTATAAAGGAAAGAAGCGCGAGGCTATCAGCGTGCTCGACGAGTTCGGCTGGGAACCGGTGAAGCTGATGAGTAAAGAGGGATTGGCATTACTCAACGGTACCCAGTTTATGAGTGCCAACGGTGTCTTTGCCATTCTCAAAGCCTTTCGTCTCTCCAAGAAAGCCGACTTGATTGCCGCCCTTTCCCTGGAAGCTTTCGACGGACGTATCGATCCCTTCATGGACTGTATCCAGCAGATTCGTCCACACAAGGGACAGATAGAAACGGGTGCCAACTTCCGCAAGCTATTGGAAGGCAGCGAGCTGGTAGCTCGTCCCAAGCAGCATGTGCAAGACCCTTATTCGTTCCGTTGCATCCCTCAGGTGCATGGGGCAACGAAAGACGCCATCCGTTACGTGTCTTCCGTTCTGCTGACGGAAATCAATTCCGTGACTGACAATCCCACTATCTTCCCCGATGAGGACCGTATCATTTCGGGCGGTAACTTCCACGGCCAGCCGCTTGCCATCTCCTACGACTTTCTCGGCATCGCCCTGGCAGAACTGGGCAATATATCCGAGCGGCGCATCGCCCAGCTTATCATGGGGTTGCGCGGACTTCCGGAATTCCTTGTTGCCAATCCAGGTCTGAACTCCGGTTTCATGATTCCGCAATATGCCGCCGCATCTATGGTGAGCCAGAACAAAATGTACTGTTATGCCGCCAGCAGCGACTCCATCGTTTCCTCCAACGGGCAGGAAGACCACGTCAGCATGGGTGCCAATGCAGCTACTAAGCTTTATCGCATTATGGATAATCTGGAGCATATCCTTGCCATCGAACTGATGAATGCCGCTCAGGGCATTGACTTCCGCCGTCCGGCAAAGACTTCTCCCGTTTTGGAGCGTTTCCTGCACGAATACCGCAAGGAAGTTCCCTTTGTGAAGGAGGACATCGTGATGTATAAGGAAATCCATAAGACAGTCGCTTTCCTCAACCGGACAAAGTTTGATTATTAGGAACTTCCCAATAAATCTGCCAGAAACATAATAATTATTAATCTGTTAACAATAAGAAAGGAAACTTAATTGGCGAATTGAGTTTTCTTTCTATATTTGTCTCGTTTTATTCCGATAATGAATAAAATAGTTTTAGTTTAGAAAGGGAAGAAAAATGGGCGAACACACGAAGCATTCAACATCACGGGTGGAACTAAGGGAACGTATCATTCTGGCCGCTGTAGAATTATTTACAACAAATGGAATAAAAAGTATCACGATGGATGAGATTGCAGCATCTTTGGGTATCTCTAAGCGCACTCTTTACGAAGTTTTTCCGGATAAGGAAACCTTGCTGGAAGAATGTATCCTGAAGTCCCAGAAGGATGGTGATATTTTTGTGAAAGAAGTCATAGAGACTTCCAACAACGTATTGGAAGTTTTGTTGAGATGTTATCAGTGGAGCATAGAGCGTTTTCATGCCACGAACAAGAAGTTTTTTGAGGATATCAAGAAATATCCCAAGGCTTATCAGTTGATGAAGAACAACCGGAACCGGAGCTCGGAAGATACCGTGAACTTTTTCAAAGAGGGCGTGAAGCAAGGCATTTTCCGTGATGATGTGAATTTTGCTATTATCAATCTGCTTGTGCGCGACCAGCTCGATTTGCTGATGAATTCGGACATCTGCAATGAGTATTCTTTCCTTGAAGTGTACGAATCTATCATGTTCACTTTCTTGCGCGGTATCTCTACGGAGAAGGGTGCCCGTGTCCTGGAGGACTTTATCTGCGAATATCGCAAGAATCAGGTAAAGCCGGATGAAACGAAGGAGTAGTTTTAATAAATAATCTATTTTTGATTTATGAAGATGCAGAGATTTTGGGTAGGCAGAGCACTACTGTTGGCAGTTGCTGTGCTGTATGCCGGCGGCTATGTGCGCGCACAAGAGACAAAGGATACCCTGACCCTGACCCTTGACCGTGCCTTGGAGATTGCTTTAAGCGACAATCCTACCATAAAGGTGGCGGAGGAAGAAATTGCTTTGAAGAAAGTGACTCACAAGGAAACCTGGCAGAACTTGCTTCCGCAGGCAAGCATTGACGGTACGTGGAATCATACCATCAGTGCGGCACAGATGAATCTTGGCGGACAGTCGTTCAAGATGGGTATGGACAATTCGAATACGGTAAGCGGGGTGCTGAATATCAGTTTGCTCATATTCGCCCCTAGCGTATATAAGGCCATGTCGATGACGAAGACAGACATTGAACTGGCTGTGGAAAAGTCACGGGCTTCTAAGCTGGACTTGGTGAACCAGGTAACTAAGGGTTACTATCAGCTGATGCTGACGCAAGACTCCTACGATGTGTTGCAGAAGAGCTATAAGCTGGCAGAAGACAACTACAACATTGTCAATGCCAAGTATCAGCAGGGTGCCGTCAGTGAGTTCGATAAAATCAGTGCCGAGGTGCAGATGCGCAGCATTAAGCCGAATGTGATTTCGGCGGGTAATGCCGTGACGTTGTCCAAGTTGCAGTTGAAGGTACTGATGGGAGTAACGGCCGATGTGGATATAGAGATTGCCGACAATCTCGGCAACTATGAGACGGAGCTGTTTGCCAATGAACTGAATCAGCCCGCTGCTAATCTGAACAATAATACGACGATGAAGCAGTTGGACTTGAACCGGAAGATGCTCAATCAGAACATCAAGTCACTCCGTACCAACTTCATGCCTACTTTGGGTATGAATTATTCTTACCAATACCAGTCACTCTACAACGAGGACTGGAACATCCTCGATTATAATTGGAGCGGAAGTTCCGCACTGATGTTTACGCTGAGTATTCCTTTGTATAAGGCAAGCAATTTCACCAAGCTCAAGTCCAACCGTATTCAGATACGTCAGTTGGAGCAGAACCGTCTGGACACAGAGCGCAAGCTGAACATGCAGATTACCAGCTATCAGAACAATATGGCTGCCAGTTCAGAGCAGGTTGTCAGCAACCGCGAGAATGTGATGCAGGCACAGAAAGCTGTGCAGATTGCCGGTAAACGCTATGAGGTAGGCAAAGGTACAGTGTTGGAGCTGAACACTTCGCAAGTGCAGCTTACGGAGGCTGAACTGACTTACAATCAGTCTATCTATGATTATCTGGTTGCGAAGGCTGACCTTGACCAAGTCCTGGGAAAGGATTATATTGCAGGGAACGAAGAATGAAGAACTAAGAATGAAGAATAGAAATAAAAACAACGATATGAAAAAAGGTTTTCAATGGATGGTCCTGCTGGTGGTTGCCATGCTGGGGGCATGTAGCGGAGGTAGTGATAAAGCTGCTGCTGAGAAGGTGGACGAGAAACCGAAGGTAAAACTGGCCGAGGTGTCGTCCCGTCCCGTAGAACAGATTCAGGAATACACCGCTACGGTGGAAGCCGAAGTGAAAAACAATATTGCTCCCTCTTCTCCGGTGCGTATAGACCGCATTTTTGTGGAGGTGGGCGACCGCGTGTCGAAAGGCCAGAAGCTGGTCAGCATGGATGCTGCCAATCTGAAGCAGATAAAATATCAGCTGGACAACCAGCAGATAGAGTTCAAGCGTATTGACGAGTTGTATAAGGTAGGCGGTGCCTCCAAATCGGAGTGGGATGCCGCCAAGATGAATCTCGACATCCGTGAGACTTCCTATAAGAATCTCTTGGAGAACACCTCGTTGCTCAGTCCCATTAACGGGGTGGTGACGGCACGCAATTACGATAACGGAGATATGTATAGCGGTGGAGAACCGGTACTGGTAGTGGAGCAAATCACTCCGGTAAAACTATACATCAACGTATCCGAAGGCTACTTTACCAAAGTGAAGAAGGGCGCTCCCGTATCCGTGAAAGTGGATGTCTATGGTGACGAGGAGTTCGAAGGCAAAATCAGCCTTGTTTATCCTACCATCGACCCGGCTACCCGTACTTTCCCGGTAGAGATACAGCTTGTCAACCGTGACCAGCGCGTACGTCCGGGAATGTTTGCCCGCGCCACGCTGAACTTCGGGACACAGGACCACGTGGTTGTTCCCGACCTGGCCATTGTGAAGCGTGCCGGTTCGGGCGACCGCTATGTCTATGTCTACAAGGACGGCAAGGTGTCTTATAATAAGGTGGAGCTTGGCCGTCGTATGGATACGGAGTATGAGTTGATTTCCGGTGTAGACAACAACTCTCAAGTTGTTATTGCCGGACAGTCTAAATTAGCCGATGGTGTGGAAGTCGAAGTAGAAAAATAATATGGTAATGTGGTAATGTGCTAATATGCTAATGTGCCGATGTAGCTACATTGCGCAGCCAATTAGCATATTAGCACATTGGCAAATTAAAGAATTAATCTTATGAGTTTATACGAAGGAGCGGTTAAGAAACCGATTATGACCTCGCTCTGCTTCCTGGCAGTGGCTATATTTGGTCTGTTCTCTCTGTCGAAATTGCCGGTAGACCTTTATCCGGATATCGAGACCAACACCATTATGGTGATGACTACCTATCAGGGTGCCAGTGCCTCGGACATTGAGAACAACGTGACTCGTCCGTTGGAAAACGTGCTGAACTCGGTCAGTAATCTGAAGCATATCACTTCCCGTTCGTCGGAGAATATTTCCGTGATTACGCTGGAGTTTGAGTATGGATATGACATAGACGTGCTGACGAACGACGTGCGTGATAAACTGGACATGGTGAGCTCCATGCTGCCCGATGAGGTCGAAACTCCCATCATCTTCAAGTTCAGTACGGATATGATTCCTATCCTGCTGCTCTCCGTGCAGGCAGAGGAGAGCCAGCCGGCTCTTTATAAAATATTGGATGACAACGTGGCGAATCCCTTGGCGCGTGTGCCAGGTGTGGGTACGGTGTCTATTTCGGGTGCCCCCAAACGTGAGGTCAATGTATATTGCGACCCCAATAAATTGGATGCCTACAGCCTCTCAGTAGAAACTATCAGCTCTATTATCAGTGCCGAAAACCGGAATACGCCGGGCGGTACGTTCGATGTGGGTAACAATACCTATTCGCTGCGTGTGGAAGGTGAGTTCAAGGATCCCAAAGAGATGGAGAACATCGTGGTAGGTACGCATAACGGTGCTTCCGTCTATCTGCGCGATGTGGCAAAAGTTGTGGACTCTGTGGAGGAACGTGCACAGAAGACGTATAGCAACGGTGTGCAGGGCGCCATGATTGTGGTGCAGAAACAATCGGGTGCCAATTCTGTAGCCATTTCGCAGAAGATAATTGATATGTTGCCGCAGTTGCAGAAGTCACTGCCGAGCGATGTGAAGCTGGGGATCATTGTCAATACTTCCGAAAACATTCTGAATACGATAGACAGCTTGGAGGAAACCATTATGTACGCTATGCTGTTCGTTATCTTGGTGGTGTTCGTTTTTTGGGGCGTTGGCGTGCCACGGTCATTATTTGTATCACCATACCGATGTCATTGGTTGCCTCGTTCATCTATCTGGGTATCATCGACGGCGGTTCACTGAATATCATCTCGCTCTCTTGTCTCTCCATTGCTATTGGTAACGTGGTGGACGACGCCATTGTGGTACTCGAGAATGTAACGACCCATATTGAACGGGGTTCCGAACCGAAGCAGGCAGCGATACATGCCACGAACGAGGTGGCCATCTCCGTAATTGCATCTACGCTGACTATGATTGCGGTATTCTTCCCATTGACGATGGTAAGTGGCATGTCCGGTGTGCTATTCCGTCAGTTGGGATGGATGATGTGTGTGATTATGACGGTTTCCACAGTTTCAGCCTTGTCATTCACTCCGATGATGTGTGCGCAGCTTCTGCGTTTGCAGAAAAAGCAGAGTAAGATGTTCCTTACGCTCTATACGCCGATTCAGCGTGCGCTGGACGGTCTTGACGTGTGGTACCAGAACCGGTTGAACTGGGCTGTGCGCCATCGTCTGACGGTTATGGCAGGCTGTGCCGCATTTTTTGTGGCAAGTCTGTTCTGTGCCAAGTACATAGGTACCGAGTTCTTCCCGGCAGCAGACAATAGCCGCATCGGTATCAACCTTCAGTTGCCCATCGGGGCCCGTGTGGAACGTGCGGAAGCGTTGGCTTCGGAACTGACAAACAAGTGGATGACGCGCTACGGAGATATGATGAAAGTTTGCAACTACACTGTGGGGCAGGCGGACTCTGACAATACGTTTGCTTCCATGCAGGACAACGGTAGTCATATCATTAGTTTCAATATCAGTCTGGTGAGTCCGGGAGACCGTGACGTGACACTGGAAACCGTTTGCGACGAAATGCGTGAGGACTTGAAGGGGTATCCCGAATTGGACAAGGCGCAGGTTAGTTCTGGGCGGTAGCACAGGCGGCATGAGCGCCCAGGCAAGTGCCGACTTTGAGGTTTATGGTTACGACTTCACCGCGACGGACAAAGTGTCAGCCGAACTGAAAGAGAAATTGTTGCAGGTGAAAGGTGTGAGTGAAGTGAATATCAGCCGTCAGGATTATCAGCCCGAATATCAGGTGGACTTTGACCGTGAGAAGCTGGCATTGCATGGCTTGAATCTTTCTACTGCCTCCAACTATCTGCGTAATCGTGTAAATGGTGCTTTGGCATCTTATTATCGCGAAGATGGTGACGAGTACGACATCCGTGTGCGTTACGCTCCCGAATTCCGTACAAAGATTGAAGATTTGGAGAACATCCTTATTTATACGCCTTCCGGTGAGGGTATCCGCGTGAAAGACCTCGGCAAAGTAGTCGAGCGTTCTGCTCCTCCTACCATCGAACGTAAAGACCGTGAGCGTATTGTTACTGTATCTGCGGTTATTTCGGGAGCACCTTTGGGCGATGTGGTGGCCAATGGTAATGCTATAATTGATAAGATGGACCTACCAAGTGGTGTTTCTATCCAGATTTCGGGTTCGTATGAGGACCAACAGGATTCATTCTCCGACTTGGGAACGTTGGCTGTATTGATTGTTATTCTCGTATTCATTGTGATGGCAGCTCAGTTTGAGTCTTTGAGTTATCCGTTCATCATCATGTTTTCCATTCCATTTGCATTCAGCGGTGTGTTGATGGCATTATTCTTTACGGGAACCAATTTGAATGTGATGTCGCTTTTGGGTGGAATCATGTTGATTGGTATTGTGGTGAAGAACGGTATCGTACTCATCGACTACATCACGCTTTGCCGCGAACGTGGTCAAGCGGTGCTTCACTCTGTAGTCACGGCAGGCCGCAGCCGTTTGCGTCCGGTATTAATGACTACACTGACCACTATCCTCGGTATGGTGCCGATGGCTGTAGGGCAGGGTGAAGGTGCCGAGATGTGGCGTCCGTTGGGGGTTGCCGTAATTGGCGGTCTGACGGTATCTACCATTCTGACATTGATTCTTGTCCCTGTACTCTATTGCTCGTTTGCAGGTGTTGGTATTCGGCGCACACGTAAGAAGATTAAGAAAGACCGTGAGCTGAATGATTATTACCAGTTGCATAAGGAGAAGATGACGAAACCACGTAAACAATGATTAATCATTATCCGTTAATCATTAAACATTAATCACTAAACATTATATAGCGTGAAATCAGTATTTATAACATTCGACCAAGCGTTCTTTGAACGTATCATGGCATTGCTTGATCGTCACAACTGCCGCGGCTTCAGCTATTGGCAGCAAGTACAGGGGCGTGGCAGTAAGACGGGAGAACCGCACTATGGCAGCCATGCCTGGCCCAGTATGTGTTCCGCCATCATCACTATCATAGATGAGGCTAAGGTGGCTCCGCTGCTCGAAGCGCTCCATCGGATGGACAAGGAGACCGAGCAACTCGGACTCCGTGCTTTTGTTTGGAATATCGAACAGACCATTTAATCGGGTCTGCTCTGTCTATAACCGTTATCCCCGGAGAAAAAATCTTGTTTCTTCGGGGATAATTCTTTTTTGTCCGGAGAGATTTTTCAACCTATATCTATATCTTTGCGTCCACATTAGGTATGGAAAAGAATTCATTGAAATATACGGGTCTGTTGGCGTTTATCGTATGGGGTGCATTGTTGCTGATGCATCTGTTGCCAAGTATTACGATGGGTGGCCGTGTGCTGAGGCGTGTGGATATCTTGGGGGACGTGCGTCGTCCTTCCAAGCCGGTGAGTGAGCCGGACAGCCTGCTGCCTCCGCCCCCGAAGGTGAAGCCCGCCTTTGTGGACACCTGCCGTGCGGGCATGACGTGCATTGAAGATTATAGTGATTCTACCATGCGTGGCATGACGCGGTTCTATCAGGCACTCGACGAGCTTGCCAAAGCACCCCGTCCGGTTCGTATCGCCTACTTCGGCGACTCCTTTATCGAAGCGGATATTCTGACGGCTGATTTACGCGAGATGCTTCAGCAGAAATATGGCGGTTTGCGGAGTAGGTTTTGTCACCATTACGTCCATGACCAGTGGCTTCCGCCCTACAGTGCGTCATTCCTTCAGCGGATGGGAGAGTCATTCTGTCATGGACTCCGTGTTCTTTGACCGTAGCAAGCTGGGAGTCTCCGGACATTACTTTATTCCGAATACCGGTGCTTATGTGGAACTGCGGGGGCAGAAGAACTATGCCTCCCGTCTGGACACCTGCCAGCGTGCCAGTATTTTTTTTCTATAACCGTGGCACAACCACCCTTTCTGTCCGCGTCAATCGTGGCGAAGCAACTACTGAGACTTTTGAGCCGATTGATGATTTGCAGGAGATGACGGTAGAGGGAAATATCGGTTCTGTCCGTTGGACGGTGGAAAGTGCGGACTCCACCTTGTTTTATGGCCTTGCCATGGACGGTACTTCCGGCATTGTGCTGGATAACTTCTCACTGCGTGGCAGCTCCGGCCTCTCCCTCCGTTCTGTTCCCGTGTGGATGATGCGCGAGTTCAACGAACAGCGTCCTTACGATTTGATAATCCTGCAGTACGGACTGAATGTGGCTACAGAGCGCGGACGGAATTACGACAAGTACATTGCCGGCATGCAGACAACGGTGCAGCATCTCAAGGAGGTCCCTTTCCGCAAGCACGCCACTCCTCATAGTCAGCGGTGGGCGAGTAGGACTATAAGACCGAAGAGGGGAGCTGCGTACCATGCCTGGCATCAAGAATCTGGTTCGTTATCAGCAGAATCTGGCAGCGGATGAGGCTGTCGCTTTCTGGAACATGTTCGAGGCCATGGGTGGGGAAGGCAGCATGGCAGACATGGTGCATGCCAAGCCGTCGCTGGCCAATTATGATTATACGCACATCAACTTCCGTGGTGGAAAGCATCTTGCGGGATTACTTTATGAGTCTTTGATTTATGGCAAGGAACAGTATGACAGAAGGAGGGCCTACTATGAAGAGGAGCCATAAGGAGGATTTACGATTGTACGATTTACGATGTATGATTTGCTGCGCGGTGCTGGTACTGATTGCGGCGATACGGCCGCTCCATGCACAAGACATACTGCCAGGCAGCCTTTCGTGTCATACCGGTGGAGCGGATTGTGATACTCTCTGCCTCTATTCCCAACGTACGGATACGGTGTCTGTCCCTTTGATAACTTTTCCCGCCGCATTCCGGCAAATGAAGGAGAATGTACTTACCGACAGTCTGGGTATTCTTAATCCTTTCTGGGAGAAGTTGCGTCTGTCCCGGCTGGGCGCTTCCGCTGATACGCTTCGCATCGTACATGTGGGCGACAGCCATATACGCGGCCATATCTTCCCCCGTACCACCGGTGCGTTGATGCAGGACACTTTCGGGGCAGTCTCTTATACCGATGTAGGTATCAACGGTGCATTTTGTACTACTTTCACCCGTCCGGACCGTATTGCTGATATTGCGGCTCTACATCCCGACCTGCTTATTCTTTCCTTCGGGACGAACGAAAGCCATAACCGCCGTTACAATACAATGTTGCACTATCGCCAGATGGATGACCTTGTACGCATGCTTCGCGAGAAACTGCCGAATGTACCGATGTTGATGACCACTCCTCCGGGCTCTTACGAGAGTTTCCGGCAGCGTCGCCGTCGTCGGACCTATAAGATTAATCCGCGTACTGCCGTTGCCGTGCAGACCATCCGCCGCTATGCCGATGAAAACGGATTGGCGGTATGGGACATGTACGAAATACTTGGCGGTATCCACCGTGCCTGCCTCAACTGGCAGGAAGCCGGATTGATGCGTCCGGACCATGTACATTATTTGCCGGACGGTTACCGCCTGCAAGGCGAGCTGTTCTGCCAGGCCTTGTTAAAAGCTTATAACGATTATGTGGAATATTGAAGAATTTTTATCCGGATTGAATATAGACTTGGACCGTTTGCGCGATGTCTTCACTTATGACCCGCAAGCCCCGATGATATTCAGCAGTGGTATTTTCCTCTGGCTGTTTGTCGCTTTTATATTGGTTTATCTGTTGTTGCAACGCCGGACGACGGCGCGTTTGCTGTTTGTCACCTTGTTTTCCTATTACTTCTATTATAAAAGTAGTGGCACTTATTTTTTCCTGCTTGGACTGGTGACGGTCTGTGACTTTTTCATTGCACGTTTGATGGCACGCGAGGCTATTCCCTGGCTACGTAAGGCATGGGTTGTGTTGAGTCTGTTCATCAATTTGGGATTGTTGTGTTACTTCAAGTACACCAATTTCCTGGGCGAAACTTTTGCCTCGCTGACGGGAGGAACGTTCACGGCAATGGATATTTTCCTTCCGGTGGGCATCTCTTTTTTCACTTTTCAGTCGTTGAGCTATACGATAGATGTGTATCGTCGCCAGATAACGCCTCTGGGCAGTTTATTGGATTATGCTTTTTATGTTTCCTTCTTTCCCCAGTTGGTGGCGGGGCCTATTGTACGTGCCCGTGATTTCATTCCGCAAATCCGCCGTCCACTGTTTGTCTCCAGGGAGATGTTCGGGCGTGGAATCTTCCTCATCGTGAGTGGACTCTTCAAGAAAGCGGTCATATCGGACTATATCAGCGTCAACTTCGTAGAGCGTATCTTTGATAATCCTACTCTTTATTCGGGGGTGGAGAATCTGATGGGTGTCTATGGCTATGCCTTGCAGATTTATTGCGACTTCTCCGGTTACAGTGATATGGCTATTGGCATTGCCTTGTTGCTGGGTTTCCATTTCAATATCAACTTCGATTCTCCCTATAAGTCCGCTTCCATTACGGAGTTCTGGAGGCGGTGGCACATCTCGCTTTCCAGTTGGTTGCGCGACTATCTTTATATCTCTTTGGGAGGCAACCGGAAGGGGAAAATCCGCCAGTACGCCAATCTCATCATTACCATGTTCCTGGGTGGCTTGTGGCATGGAGCTTCGTGGAATTTTGTCCTTTGGGGGATGATGCACGGTGTTGCGCTTGCAGCCCACAAGTGCTGGATGACGCTCACCGGACATAAGAAAGGTGCGGAAAGCCGTGGCATTCGCCGGTTCTTCGGGGTGCTTATTACTTTCCATTTTGTTTGTTTCTGCTGGATATTCTTCCGTAATGCGGAGTTTTCCACATCAATGGATATGCTGAGGCAGATATTCACTACTTTCCGTCCGCAACTCTTCCCGCAGTTGGTGGCAGGCTATTGGGAAGTGTTCGCATTGATGGCATTGGGATATTTCCTGCATTTTGTGCCCGACAGTTGGGAACGTGCCTGCACAAAAACAGTAATCCGCCTTCCCTTGTTGGGAAAGGCGGTACTGGTGCTTGCTGTAATCTATCTGGTCATTCAGATGAAAAGTTCGGAGATACAGCCGTTTATTTATTTCCAGTTCTGATTACTTCTTCTCGGTAGCAGTGGAGTCGGCCTGCTGTCGGAAGGGTTCCCGGTAGTTGAGCCCGTCTCTCCGGTAGAGGCTGATGAGTCCGGCCAGTCGGGTAGTGAAGTTTGTATAATCTTTCTTTTCCTGTTGTGTCCATTGTACTTCGGCAAGGGCGGCCATACGGGGGAGAACCATATACTCTACCTGCTCGCTGGTCGGGATGTATTCTGTCCAAAGGTTGGCTTGTGCGCCGAGTATGTGCTTGGCTTGTTCTTCGGTCAGTGAGGCGGTAGGATTCAGACTGTATACTTTTTCCAATGGGACAAAGCCTCCGATGGCAAATGGTTCGTGCCGGGTATCCTCACTTTGGTAATAATCAAAGTAGCAATAGTCGTTGGGTGTCATTATCACGTCGTGTCCCAGTTGGGCCGCTTTGATTCCTCCTGCCGAGCCACGCCATGACATAACAGTTGCGTTAGGAGCGACGTCGCCTTCCAGAATCTCATCCCAGCCGATAATCCGGCGTCCTTTACTATTGAGGAACTTTTCGATACGTGTCATGCAATAACTCTGCAGACGGTCTTCGGCTGTATGGTTCTTGTCGGATTTCAATTTTTCGGTTCTGATACGCGCCTGGCATTTGGGACACTTTTCCCAACGGGTGCGGGGAGCTTCGTCACCGCCGATGTGGATGTATTTGGAAGGGAATATGTCAATGATTTCGGCCATGACATCTTCGAGGAACTGCATGGACTTTTCGTTGCCGATGCACAGCACATCTTCGAATACTCCCCAACGTGGACACACTTCATACGGTCCACCGGTGCATCCCATTTCGGGATAGGCGGCCAGTGCGGCAAGCATGTGTCCGGGCAGGTCTACTTCGGGGATGACCGTGATATAGCGCTCCTCGGCATATTTTACGATTTCCTTGGCTTGTTCCTGCGTATAGAAACCGCCATATCGGGTATTGTCATACTCTTCGGTATTCCGGCCGATGACGGTACGGTCGCGCCAGGCGCCAATTTCCGTCAGCTTGGGATATTTCTTTATTTCTATTCTCCAGCCTTGGTCTTCGGTGAGGTGCCAGTGAAAGGTATTCATATTGTGAAGTGCCAGTAAATCTATGTATTTCTTGATGAACTCAATGGGGAAGAAGTGGCGGCCCACATCGAGGTGCATGCCTCGGTAGCTGAAGCGGGGTTCATCCTGGATGCTGCCGGCAGGCAATAGGATAGAGGTGGCTTTGGTTTCGGCAGGGATTGATTTACGCAGGGTTTGTATACCGTAGAACACTCCGTTCTCGGTCTGGCCGTTTAGGGTCACCCGGTCGGCTTTGACGGTCAGCACATAGCCTTCCCGGTTGCGGATAGCCGGATCCAGTCCTAATGTGATGGCGCCTTTGGGCGCTTCGCTCCCCGGGGCAAGGGCTTCTGTCTGGAGGGTGTGGCCGGTGGACTGGCTGATATATTCAGCCAGAAACTCAGCATTACGTTTCAAAAGTTCATTGTTTTCGGGGTAGGCGATGATGGTACCGGCATTCAGGTTGAAGGGAGATTCCTGACTCAAGGCAACTTCCTGGGGCAGGGGGATGACTTGATAGTTGGCTGTTGTTTCTACCCCGCATGAAGAGCAGGCCAGGACGAGGGTACCTGCAAGGAGCATGTGTGTAAGTTTTCTCATGGCATTGAATTGATTAAATTAGTGTCTGACAAATATACGCAAAAAATACTAAAGAGGTAGAGGATAAGGGGGATTTATGTATGCTTATGCTTCAGTTCTCTTTGCTCTATACTCCTTGGGTGACATTCTCGTGTGTTTCTTGAAATATCGTCCGAAAAAAAACTGGTCGGAAAACGGTATTGTCGGCAATCTCTTTCAGTATTAGCTGTCGCCGGCTTGGTACTGACCAGTTGCGGCATCTATACCAAATACCAGCGCCCGGAGGACATCACAACCGATGGACTTTATGAACACGATTTGGACGGGCAAAGTTTGGATAGCCTGAGTCTGTTTGCGGCATCGGACACTGTCTCCATCGCCTCCCTTTCCTGGCTCGAGCTTTTTACGGACACGCAATTATAGTCGCTCATCGAGCAAATCTTGCAAGGCAACACCGACTTGCTTTCCGCCCAGCAATGCATCAGGGAGGCAGAAGCCACGCTGATGTCGGCCAAACTTTCGTACCTGTCTTCGTTTATGCTCACTCCGCAGTGTGGCGTCAGCAGTTTCGACAATTCCAAAGGTTCGTGGACCTATTCCGGTATTGCCTCGGCAAGTTGGAGAGTCGATATTTGGGCTAATTTGACCAGTGCCATGCGCTGCTCCAAAGCGCTCTACCTTCAAAGTTTGGAGTACGAACAAGCCGTCAGCACTTCGCTGATAGCTATGTGGCCAACCTTTACCTTGCTGATACTTGACGAGCAATACCGCATTTCCGAAGAAACAGCCGCCAGTTGGCGCGAAAGTGCACGCACCATGCGAGCCATGATGGCTGCAGGCATGACGAACGAGGCGAGTGTTTCGCAATCCGAAGCCAACTGTCGCCCAGGTGGAAGCTTCGCTGCTCGACCTCCGGCAGCAGGTAAGGGAAATGCCGCCCGTTCTGCTTTCTACCCCTCCATCACCCTGAGCGGTACAGCTGGCTGGACCAACTCGGCAGGAAGCATGATTGTCAATCCCGGAAAACTTCTTCTGTCTGTCATCGACTCGCTGACACAACCCTTGTTCAACAAAGGGCTGAACGTGGCACAGCTCAAGATGCCAAAGCACAGCAGGAAGAAGCCAGGCTCGCTTTTCAGCAAGTTTTGCTTAATGTCGGCAGCGAAGTGAACAATGCTCTGACCCAAGTGCAGGTAACCCGTGGAAAGACGGAGCTCTGCACAAGGCAGATAACTTCACTGGAAACTACCGTCCGCAGCACCCGGTTACTGATGCGGCACGGCACCTCCACCTATCTGGAAGTGCTCACTGCCCAGCAGGGGCTACTCTCTGCCCAACTGACACAGGTAGCCCACCGCTTTGATGAAATACAAGGTATCATCAATTTTTATCAAGTCCTCGGTGGAGGACGGGAGTAAAATATACTCTTTCTCATCTTCATTCTCTTGCTCCTCTATCAATCCGGCATTTCCTTTTTTGTGGAAATCCGGCGGTAGAGGAACTTTCATATAAGCGGGCTATGGCAAAAAAAACTACGGTCTCCTGCCGTCAAACCGGGACAAACTTTATAACTTTGCGGCATACGACATAAAAATCTATTGATTATGAACTGCAAATCCTTGTTTTTTCTGGCTATTTTTTCCCTGCCCCTTATATCAGGGGTGTTTGCTCAAAAGAAAGTTTCTATTCTTGGCGATTCCTATTCCACTTTTTACGGTCATGTCTCTCCTGCCGCCAATCTCTGCTGGTATGGAGTTCCCGGCGAAAAGAAAGAGAATGATGTGACAAAGGTGGAGGAAACCTGGTGGTACCGTTTCATCCATGAGCACGGCTTTCAGTTGGAACGCAACAATTCCTATTCCGGCTCCACCGTCTGTCATACCGGTTACGAGAAAGCCGATTACTCCGACCGTTCTTTTATCACTCGTATTCACAACCTCGGCACCCCGACATAATCCTTGTTTTTGGTCGGTACCAATGACAGCTGGGCAGGTGCCCCCATTGGCGCATACCAATATGATGGCTGGACGAAAGCCGATTTGTATAGCTTCCGTCCTGCCTTTTGCTATCTGCTTGCATCTCTCAAGCAGCTCTATCCTGCGGCCAGGATTTATAATATTACCAATTCTGAATTATCCGAAGAGGTAACTGATTCCATGGATGAAATTTGCCGGTACTATGGCATCGAGAATATTCGTTTGCACGACATTGATAAACAATGGGGGCATCCTTCTGTGCAAGGAATGCAGAGTATTGATGCTCAGGTTTGGGAGTCTGTCTCCCCGATATTGGAGGCTTCTGTTTCTTTGCCTGCCAAGAACTAAGGACAGACTCATTGGGAGTTATCCTTTTCTATCCTAGATGCTAATCTTTCCACTGCCGTATTCTTTTCTTTCCACAGCTGTGGAAAGAAAAGAATACGGCAGTGGAAAGAAAGTAAAATCCTTGTGGCAAGAAAAATAATTAGTACCTTTACTGCCAGCTTCTGCCGATTTCGAGAACATTTCTTCCCCAAGTTTGCTGCAAGTTTTCCTCAATTCTCTATAAACCATTAATTTAAATTATTTATTGAGTGCTTATTATGACCTTTATGAAACGCCGTCCCGAACGCGAGGAACCGAAGTCGCTACATGCCCGTGTCTGTTCCAAGGGTAACCATTTCC
>ENA-OQNM01000094-OQNM01000094.1-human-gut-metagenome-genome-assembly--contig:-NODE-94-length-30964-cov-4.498751_pt1 | contig 30964 bp, 45 predicted proteins | sample MGYA00242632_ERZ504886 | MGnify/ENA primary metagenome ERZ504886 (study PRJEB26092, sample SAMD00036424) | human gut metagenome | host: Homo sapiens | study: EMG produced TPA metagenomics assembly of... | reverse complement strand
GTGGTTTTCTGGTTCTCTTTTGACATCAAAAGAGAACTAACCGTCCTCTTCCACTCGCCGAATCGCTTCTTTAATAATCGGATATGCAAACCCCCGCCGGGCCAGCGCAGCAACCACAAGGTCTGTCCGCCCTGCGGCCAGCTTGCCGCGGTACCGCCCTTCCACGAGGGCGGCGGCGGCTTCCAGCTCCGGGTCTCCGCCCGCTTCGTCCGGGGCGTAGACCTCTTCCAGCGCAGCAGAGATCTGCTGGGCGTCCAGCCCCTTCTGCCGCAGATCCTGCGCGGCAGCGCGGCGGCTCTTGCGGGCGGTCAGCAGGCCGTGCGCCCGGGTCCGGGCGTAGCGCTCGTCGTCCACATACTGCCGCTCCACCATCTCCGCCACCACAGCGGCGGCAGTGGGCTGGGTGAACTTCCGCCCCAAGCGCTCATAGAGCTGCCCGGAGGAAAGCTCCTGCCCGGCCAGAAGCTCCATGGCCCGGGCGCGGGCCTTGGCGGCGTCGGTGGACTTTTCTTCTTCAGCCAGCGGACGGCCTCTTCTCGAAAAGGACATTTAGTCCTCCACCATGATGTCCAGCTCGCTCTCGCTGCTGCGGGCCGGGGCCTTGACGACAGGCTCCCTGGAGGCAGAAGCGGTCTCGCCGCCCTCTTCCTTCTCTGCCGCAGCGGCAGCAGCTTTGCCCGCCGGGCGGCGGGTGGCGTAGAGCTTGTCCGCGTTGGCGCGGATCTGGCCCTCGATGTCGTTGGCGATCTCAGGGTTGTCCTTGAGGAACTGCTTGGCGTTGTCACGGCCCTGACCCAGACGGATGTCGCCGTAGTTGAACCATGCGCCGCTCTTCTGGACGATGCCCAGCTTGACACCCACGTCGATGAGCTCGCTCATCTTGGAGATGCCCTCACCGAACATGATGTCAAATTCAGCCTCACGGAACGGAGGAGCCACCTTGTTCTTGACGATCTTGGCGCGGGTGTGGTTGCCGATGAACTGGCCGGAAGAGTCCTTCAGGCCCTCGACGCGGCGGATGTCGATGCGGACAGAGGAATAATACTTCAGGGCGCGGCCGCCGGTGGTAACTTCGGGGTTGCCGTAGACGATGCCCACCTTCTCGCGCAGCTGGTTGATGAAGACACAGACCGTGTTGGTCTTGCCGATGACGCTGGTCAGCTTGCGCATAGCCTGACTCATCAGACGGGCCTGCAGGCCGACGTGGCTGTCACCCATCTCGCCCTCGATCTCGGCACGAGGCACCATTGCGGCGACGGAGTCCACGACGATGGCGTCGATGGCACCGGAGCGCACCAGCGCTTCGCAGATCTCCATGGCCTGCTCACCGGTGTCCGGCTGGCTGACCAGCAGGTTGTTGATGTCCACGCCCAGTGCCTCGGCATACACCGGGTCCAGTGCGTGCTCCACGTCGATGAACGCTACGTCGCCGCCCTTCTTCTGGGCTTCGGCCAGAATGTGCAAAGCCAGCGTAGTCTTACCGCTGGATTCCGGGCCATACACCTCAATGATGCGGCCGCGGGGCACACCGCCCACACCCAGTGCCATGTCCAGCCCCAGGCTGCCGGTGGAAATGGCATCCACCTGCATGGCGGTATTGTCGCCCAGCTTCATCACGGCACCCTTGCCGAACTGCTTTTCGATCTGGGCCAGGGCCGTGGCCAGCGCATCCTTTTTGGCTTCCGCGCCGGTTTTTTTGGTGGCCGGGGCAACGTTGTTGTTCTGATTTTTTGCCATAGCGTGCTGCTCCTTTATCCTCATTGCCCGCAAAAACGGGCTGTGTTGTACTTTCTCTCTTAGTATAACACAAATTCCAGAATTTACAACAAGAAGTTGTTTCTATTTTTCAATTATTTTGGCCGGTGGGCAATGATGCAGCGGTCGTTGCCGCCGTAATCCCTGCGGCATTCGATGTCTGCCCAGCCATTCCCGGCCAGCAGCTCCATGACGGCCTGCCGCTGCTGCCAGCCGATCTCCAGCACCAGTGCCCCGCCGGGGCGTAGCGCGTCACGGTAGTGTTGCGCAAGGGCCCGGTAGAACACAAGGCCGTCATCGCCCGCTTCCAGTGCCATGGCCGGTTCCTGCGCCACCTCCGGCTGCAAATGCTGCATTTCCTCCGCCGTCAGGTACGGCGGGTTGGACACGATCAGGTCCAGCTGCCCTTCCGGCAGGCTTTGCCAGTAGGTGAACAGGTCCCCCTGCACGGCCTGCACCGCCGGGGCTGCGCCGGGCAGGGCAGTGCGCACATTCTGTTCCAGATAGCGGAAGGCTTCCGGGCTTTTTTCCACGCAGGTGGCCTGTGCGTCCGGGCAGAAGCGCTTGACCCCCAACCCCAGACAGCCGGTGCCGGCACACAGATCCAGCACACGGGGCGGCTTTTACGCCCGCAAGGGTCTGTGCGGCGGTCTCGGCCACCACCTCGGTGTCCGCACGGGGGCAGAGCCACCCCCGGCCCCACGATCAGTTCAAAGTCCAGAAAGCTCCAGCGACCGCACAGGTACTGCAACGGCTCCCGCGCCTCCCGGCGCAGGCAGAGGGACTCCAGCCGGGCAGCCTGCGCTTCGGTCAGGGGCGCGTCCGCCAGCCGGACATCCCGCCCAGTCATCAGCCGGAAAAGTTCTGCGGCGTCGTAATCCGCATCCGGGCATCCGGCCGCCGTCAGACGGGCTTCCAACTGCCGCACCGCGTCCCGCGGGGTCATGCCTGCCGTTACCATTTGCCTTCCTCCGGGTTTTCCGGCAGCACCGGGGTCACGGCCGCAATGGCCACCTCGATCATGCTGTCATCCGGCTCAAACACTGTGAGGTGCTGCACCCAGATGCCGGGCTGACGAATGATGCGGGTGGCAAGGTTATCCGACCGGCCGCACCACTTGAGCAGCTCGTAGCTGATGCCCATGACCAGCGGCAGCAGCAACAGCTTGAAGAGCACCCGCAGGCCGATGCTGCCCCAGGGCAGCACGCTGTACAGGAATACGCTCACGATGACCACCAGGATCAGGAAGCTGGTGCCGCAGCGCGGGTGGAAGCGGGTGTACTTGCGCACATTCTCCACCGTGAGGGGGTCGCCTGCCTCGTAGCAGGCAATGGTCTTGTGCTCAGCCCCGTGGTACTCGAACACCCGGTGGATCTCCTTCATTTTGGAGATGCCCACCATATAGGTCAGGAAGATGCCCACTTTGAGCACCGCTTCCAGCACCACCTTGGCCCAGCGGCCCAGCGTGACAAAATGGTTCACGCCGCCCACGATAAGGGTGGGCAGAACGGTAAAGAGCAGGATGGCCAGCAGCCCGCCCAGAACGGCTGCGCAGGCCAGCAGAGCGTCCTCGGCCTTTTTGCCCAGATGCTCCCCTACCCATTTTTCTAAAGGCGGTCTCTTCCTCTTCGGGGTCGTAGTCATCGCCCATGCTGACCTGGGCGGAGTACATCATATAGCGGTAACCCATGATCAGGCTTTCGATCATGGAAATCGCTCCCCGCACCAGCGGGATCTTTGTCCAGATGCCATGGGTAGGCGTGGGCTCGGTCTTGGTCTCGATGGTGCCGTCCGGCTTGCGCACGGCGCAGCAGATGAGCTTGGGGCCGCGCATCATGATGCCTTCCATCAGGGCCTGCCCGCCCACACTGGTCTTGAAACGTTCCTTGTTGGGTTGATTCATTGGGTTCTCCTTACGGTTTTTACTTTCCCTCTATTGTAACACCGAAATGTGACAAAATCTCATTTACGCCTTATGATAAAGCGGCAGGCCCAGGGTGACCACCGTACCCCGGCCCAGCGTGCTCTGGATGTCCATGGTGCCGTCCAGCGCGGTCATGATGGAATCCACCAGTGCCAGACCGATGCCGCTGCCGCGCACCGCATTGCTGCCCTTGTAGAACTTGGTCTTGACGTTTTCCAGATCTTCCGGCGGGATGCCCCGGCCCTGATCCAGGATCTCCACAAAGGCCTTGTATTCCCCTGCCCACAGCTTGACCGTGATGCGGCCGCCGGGGGCAGAATATTTGATGGCGTTGTCCAGAATGTTGATGAACACCTGCCGCAGGCGGTCGGGGTCGGCATACACCGGGATCATCTCTTCCGGCTCGGTGTAGCTCAGGATCAGTCCTTCGCGCTGGATGCGTGCCTCGCAGAACAGCACCGCGTCGGTGAGCTCTGCCACCAGATCCAACGGGCGGCACTCCATGCGCAGGCGGCCGTTCTGCAGGCGGCTGAAGTCCAGCAGCTCCTCCACCATGTTGTACAGACGGCCCGTCTCGTTGTTGATGATCTCCAGCCCCTTGCGGTAGTTCTCATCCGTGGGATCGTCCAGCGTGCGCAGGGTCTCCACCCAGCCCCGGATGGAAGTAAGCGGCGTGCGCAGCTCGTGGGAGACCGAACTGATGAACTCGTTCTTCATCTTCTCGGTCTCTTCCAGCCCTTCTGCCATCCGGTTGATGGTGCCGCGCAGACGGTCCACCTCGTCCCGGGCATCTCCGTTCACCGGCAGGCGCACGTCGAACTCGCCGCGGGCGATGTCGGCGGCAATGCGCTCCACCTGCCCCAGCGGCACCACGATGCTGCGCACAAAATACAGGCCGGTCAACACGCTGAACACCAGAATGGCCGCCACCACCACGAGACTGGCAAAAAAGGCGTTCTGGATCTGCCGTTCGATCAGGGTCAGGCTGGTGACCAGCCGCAGGGCGGCCACATCCTCGGCGGCATAGGGCACCAGATAGCACGCCGCCATGACCACCTCGCCGGACTCGGTGCGGTACACCGCCATGCCCAGCCCGTCGGCGGCGTCCTGCGCCTGCACAAAGTCCAGGTTATTTACGATGCCGTCGGCATCGGTGCCGCTGGAGGATGCAATGACCCCGCCATAGCTGTCCAGCAGCATGAATTCGTACTTATCCTTGTCGGAATACTGTTCCACCATGCGCCGCAGCGCCATGCTGCGGTTGGCCGCCGCACTGTAGACCATGTCGGCAGTGTAGACCTTCAGCTGACCGGTCACCGAGGAAAAGCGCCGGTACATGGTCTGCTGCACGCTGTTGTAATAGCTGCGGGTGTAGCTGTACAGGAACATCGCCTCAGCCAGCAGCACCAGAAGCACCGTAATGAGCAGATTGCCCCGCAGCCAGCGCCGCGTGATCCCGCTTCGCATTTTGCTTTTCCTCCTTTCCATTTATATTGGCGTTTGCCAAAGCCGTCACTCTTCCCAGCGGTAGCCGTAACCCCAGACCGTCATGATGTGGGTGGGGTGGCTGGGCTCGTCCTCCACTTTCATGCGCAGGCGGCGGATGTTCACGTCCACGATCTTCACGTCGCCGAAGTAATTCTCGCCCCAGACCCCCTTCAGGATCTTTTCACGCACCAGCGCGATGCCCGGGTTGCGGAAGAACAGCTCCATGATCTGGAATTCCACCTGGGTCAACTCGATGGGCTGACCGGCCTTCAGCAGCACACGGCGGTTCTCGTCCAGCACAAAGTCCCCGCTGGTCAGGGTGCCCAGCTCCTTGGCGGGGTCCCGCTCTTCCTCACTCTCGGCCCGGTGCACCCGACGGCAGAGCGCCTCCACACGGGCCAGCAGCTCGCTTACACTAAAGGGTTTGGTCATGTAATCGTCGGCACCGATGGACAGGCCCCGGATCTTGTCCTGCTCCTGCCCCTTGGCGCTGAGGATGATGATGCCGATCTTCTGGTCGGTGCGGCGGATCGTTTCGCAGAGCGAAAAACCGTTCATGCCCGGCAGCATCACATCCAGAATGGCCGCATCGCAGCCGGGCTTCTTGGCCAGCAGCGGCAGGGCGGCCTCGGCGCTCTCGGCCTCCACGGCTTCCATCCCGGTAAGCCGCAGGTTCAGTGCAATCATCTCACGGATATTGGCTTCATCTTCCACCACAAGCACTCGTACCATGGTCTTTCCTCCGTTTTCAATTCAGCAGATACAACGCGTTTGACAGGCTGTAATCCGCGTCCTGGATCTCCACATCCGGGGCCAGCCGGGCCTGCATCTGGCGCGACGCCACAATGCCCAGTTTGGTCCACCCGGTAGAGCTGGCCGCAGTCTGGGCCAGCCGTACCGTCATGACCGGCTGGTCCTCGTCCACGGTGCGCAGCTCCACCGCGCCGTCGTATTGTTCGCTGTCGGTAAGTTTGAGGTTGCCCTCCCACTCGGTGGGCAGCTCGATGTAGCAGTTCGTTTCCTCATCCAGCAGGCCAAAGCTCTTTTCCGGCCTGCGGCTGGTGTAGTCCATCCAGACGATAAAAGTCCATGCGGCGGCTCTGGCTCAGGTTCAGCAGGCCCGCCTCGTCCGGCTGGGTGGGGATCTCCACGATGCCGTCTCCGTCCAGATCGCAGCTCACCAGTGTGGACACATTGCGCAGAGATGCCTCATACAGCTCATCGGCACTGATCTGGGACGCCTGCACCATCTGCTGGGTGCTCTCATCGAAACAGAGCAGCACGCTGGCCAGATTGTTGCCGGAAATGCCCGTCCAGCCGTCCAGCACCAGATAATTGCGCCGGTCGGAGCCAAGACCGGCCGCCACCGATGCACAGCCGGAAAAGCGGTCGGCCGAAAGGCCCATGACGGCAGCCTGCCGGAACCCGCCTTCCTTGTCCACGGTAAGCAGTTCGATCTGCACGCCGCCGTCCTCCTGGGTGGACATCAGGATCAGATCCTGACTGCCGCCGCCGGTGATGTCCTCCACCAGATATTGCTCGTAGGACTGCTCCAAAATGGTGGAGAGCTGCCCGTCGTTGTAGGCATACACGGCCAGATAATGGTCGCCCTGTGCGGCCACATAGCCCACCACCAGCTGGCAGTCATCCCCTGCGCGGAGCTGGGCCAGCCGCACGTTCTCCACCGTATCGGCCAGACCCTCCACGCTCTGGCGCACCTGCCACGCTCCGGTGTCATCCCGCTGCAGAATGGCAATGCACACGTTCGTGCTCTGGGCCGTGGTGTACAACACGGCTGCATCCTGCTGGCCGTCGCCGTCCAGGTCCTGCAAAAGAAAAGGTGACAGCAGCTCGCCCTGCATGGGGTACTTGAGCTGCGCACTCTCGCCCAGCCAGTCGTTCAGGGCCGTCTGCACCGCGCCATAGTCACCGGACAGACGCGGGGCACGCAGCAGCTCTTCCACCTGCAGGTTCTCTCCGGGCAGAGCATTGCAGCCCGCCAGCAGAACACTGACCAACAACAGAGCCAGTGCATGCCGGAAATGGCGGAATGTTTTCAACCAGATTTCCTCCCTTCGTGGAAAATGCAGCCGCCAGCCGCAGCCAAAAATACGCTATTGTCAGTATACCACGCCAGCCCCACTCTGCCAAGTGGCGTTGTTGCGAAAAAGTCTCTGCGACAGCCACTCTTCCGGGGACACAAAAAAGCCCTCCCCCATTGCTGGGAGAGGGCTTTTGTCAACCGTTTATACAGTCAGAGCAGGATCAGACGAGCTCCAGAACTGCCATCTCGGCAGCGTCGCCGCGGCGAGCGCCGATCTTGATGATGCGGGTGTAGCCGCCGTTGCGGTCAGCATACTTGGGGCTGATCTCGTCAAACAGCTTCTTTGCAACATCTTCCTTGGTGATGTAGGCGTAGACCTGACGCTTGGTGTGCAGGTCGCTTGCCTTGCCAAGGCTGATCATCTTCTCGGCCATGGAACGAACGTCCTTGGCGCGAGTGACAGTGGTCTCAATCTTGCCATTCTCTAACAGGTAGGTAACCATAGCGCGCATCATAGCGTTGCGGCTGTCGCTGGTTCTACCGAGCTTTCTGGTACCGGGCATCCCGTTTCACTCCTTAATTATTTTAGTTATTCGTCATCCGTGTTCAGCTTGAAGCCCAGGGAGTCCAGCTTTGCCATGACTTCTTCCAGGCTCTTGCGACCGAGGTTGCGGACCTTCATCATCTCGTCCTCGCTCTTGCTGACCAGATCTTCCACCGTGTTGATACCGGCACGCTTCAGGCAGTTGAAGGAACGCACGCTCAGATCCAGCTCTTCGATGGTCATCTCCAGAGCCTTCTCCTTGTCGTCGTTGGTCTTTTCCACCATGATCTCAGCGCCGGCTGCCTCGTCGGACAGGTTGACGAACAGGTTCAGGTGCTCGGTCAGCACGCGGGCAGCCAGAGAAACGGCTTCCTGCGCATTGATCGTGCCATCGGTCCAAACCTCGATGGTCAGCTTGTCGTAATCGATCGCCTGGCCAACACGGGTGCTCTCGACGTTGTAATTCACCTTGAGCACAGGGGTGTAAATGCTGTCAACGGGAAGAGTGTTGATGTCATTCTTCTCGATGATAGCCTGTTTGTTGCGCTCTGCGGGCACATAGCCACGGCCCTTGTCGAAGGTGAGCTCCATGACGAGCTTGGCACCCTCGCCCAGGGTTGCAATGTGCCACTCAGGGTTCAAAATTTCGATGTCATCGCCCTGCTTGATGTTGTCAGCGGTGACCTCACAGGGGCCAACTGCCTCAACACGCACTGTCTTCGGACCGTCGGTGTACAGCTTTGCAGCGATACCCTTCAGGTTCAGGACAATTTCGGTAACGTCTTCCTTGACGCCCTCAATGGTGGAGAACTCGTGAACCACGCCGTCAATCTTGACGCTGGTCACGGCGACACCGGGCAGAGAGGAAAGAAGCACACGACGCAGGCTATTGCCCAGTGTGATGCCAAAGCCACGCTCCAGCGGTTCTGCCACGAATTTGCCGTAGCGGCCGTCCGGGGACAGGCTTGCCGTTTCGATTTTGGGACGTTCAATCTCCATCATATCTATGCCCTCCTTGTCAAACCGGCGGGAGCCGCCGGCCCATTATTGAATTCTTTCAAAGAAAAGAATGCGAAAGCGAGCCATCCAGTGGGAAGGCCCTGCCTTCTTAATGGATTACTTGGAGTACAGCTCGACGATGAGGTGCTCTGCGACTTCGTAGTCGATGTCGCTGCGCTCGGGCAGCTTTGCGACAACGCCCTTCAGAGTACCTGCCTCGCGGTTCAGCCATGCGGGCAGAGCCACAACGGGAGCTTCGGGGCCAGTCAGCTTTGCAAACTTTGCAGAGGAGCGGCTGGACTCACGAACTTCGATCACGTCGCCGGCCTTCACCTGGTAAGAGGGGATGTTGACCTTCTTGCCGTTGACGGTGAAGTGAGCGTGAGACACCAGCTGACGAGCGTCGCGGCGGGTCTGAGCAAAGCCCAGACGGAACACGACGTTGTCCAGACGGCGCTCCATGAGCTGGAGCAGGTTCTCACCGGTCTTGCCGGGCATAGCCTCAGCCTTCAGGTAAGCGTTGTGGAACTGCTTCTCCAGAACGCCGTAGATGAACTTGACCTTCTGCTTCTCCTTCAGCTGAGTAGCGTACTCAGACTGCTTCTTGCGCATGTTGCCATTGGAGTTGCGGGTAGTATTCTTCTTTGCATAGCCCATGACCGCAGGAGAAATGCCCAGGGCCTTGCAACGCTTTGCGATAGGCTGCGTATTCTTTGCCATAATTCAATTTCCTCCTTCGATCAGACACGACGGCGCTTCGGGGGACGGCAGCCGTTGTGGGGAATGGGAGTCACGTCCTTGATCAGGGTGACTTCCAGGCCGGTAGCCTGCAGCGCACGGATAGCGGACTCACGGCCAGCGCCGGGGCCCTTGACGTAGACCTCAACGGTCTTCATGCCATGCTCGATTGCAACCTTGGCTGCGGTCTCAGCAGCAGACTGAGCTGCAAACGGGGTGCTCTTGCGGCTGCCGCGGAAGTTCAGGGAGCCAGAGGAGCACCAAGACACTGCATTGCCCTGCAGGTCGGTGATGGTGACGACGGTATTGTTGAAGGTAGACTGGATATGAGCCTGACCAGCAGCAATGTTCTTGCGCTCTTTCCGCTTCATGCGGACATTTGCGCCCTTCTTGGCGTTATTTGCACTTGCCATTTCTCAAATCCTCCTTACTTCTTCTTGTTAGCGACAGTGCGCTTCGGGCCCTTGCAGGTACGTGCATTGGTCTTGGTGCGCTGGCCGCGGCAGGGCAGATTCTTGCGATGGCGGGTGCCACGGAAGGACTGGATCTCAACCAGGCGCTTGATGTCCAGAGCAACGTTGCGGCGCAGGTCGCCCTCAACGATGATGTTAGCCTGATCGATGTAGTCACGGATCTTAGCCTCTTCTTCCAGAGTCAGGTCCTTGACGCGGGTATCGGGGTTGATGCCAGTTGCTTCCAGGATCTTGTTCGCAGTGGTCTGACCGATACCGTAAACGTAGGTGAGACCCACCTGAACGCGCTTCTCGCGGGGCAGGTCAACGCCGGCAATACGTGCCATAGTAGTTTCCTCCAAAAATCATCCCATGTCAGTGTCGGGGTCTGCGCCGGGACTCTACGCACTTGACCCCCAGGCGCCCGAATTAGCCCTGGCGCTGCTTATGCTTGGGGTTCTGGCAGATGACCATCACGCGGCCTTTGCGGCGGATGACCTTGCACTTTTCGCAGATGGGTTTCACGGAAGGCTTGACCTTCATGATGTTGAACCTCCTTTTGGTTGATACCCTGGTGCTTATTTGGAGCGCCAGGTGATGCGGCCCTTAGAAAGATCATAGGGCGACATTTCCACGGTAACCTTGTCCCCGGGCAGGATACGGATGAAATTGGTCCGCAGCTTGCCGGAGATGTGCGCTAAGAGGATGTGACCGCTGGGAGTGAGCTTCCCGGTGTTCTTGTCCTCGCTCAACATTTCCACCTTAAAGATGGCGTTGGGCATGGCTTCACGCACAATGCCTTCGATCTCGATGACGTCTTCTTTAGACAAGCTATTTGCCTCCTCATTTGGATCTGCTCAGTTTGTCATGGTAGGGAGCCGGAGCCTTACGTTCCAAGCCTGAAAGCACTGTGCTTTGTCGTGCCTGCGCCCGATTTTGCAGCAGCTTGCCGCTTCATGCTCTTCCCGTTCAGTGCCGGCCCTCAGACGGACAGGCGGCGATGAGCGCCACATACTTCATCTCCTGCGGCACGAAATCCGCAAAACGGGCAGAAAATCCCTGTCCGTCGAGGAAGCATCTGGCTTCCACAGCCATTTATAGATTATACACCTTTTGTTGTCAATTTGCAAGAGGTTTTTTCCGTATTTCCGATAAAAAATTCTTCTGCAAAATCTTCCGGTGTCTTTGGCCCCGGCTTTTGCGCTTCTCCACCGGGAAGATGAAACTTTTTCACCAAAAGTTGTCGCAATTGCACAAAAGGCATCTCCCGGCAGCCAAAAAGCCGCCCGGAACGCAGCATTTCTGCACGCTCCGGGCGGCTCGGACCCTATCTTATGGAGTTGATTACTTGAGGCTGAAGGTCTCCGGGTCAAAGTCCGGATCATCCCAGAAGCGGGTCATGATCTCGGTGCGGTCCTCAGGATCGCATTCGAGTGCTCGAAATGCGCAGCCAGGCCGCCGTCCTTGGTCTTGACGGTCCAGCCGTCAGACAGCTGCTTGATCTTGCAGTCGTACTGGCAGATCATGGGCTCGATGGCAATGGTCATGCCGGGCACCAGGCGCGGGCCGCGGCCTGAGTGGCCGGTAGTTCGGCACTTCGGGGTCTTCGTGCAGCTCCTTGCCGGTGCCGTGACCTACGAACTCGCGCACCACCGAGAAACCGGCATCCTCGCAGTAGCTCTGCACGGCATAGCCGATATCACCGATGCGGTTGCCTGCCTTGGCAGCCTCGATGCCCTTGTACAGAGCAGCCTTGGTCACGTCCAGCAGACGCTGAGCCTCCAGGTCGATCTTGCCCACCGCATAGGTGCAGGCATTGTCGCCGTTGAAGCCGTCGATCTTGGCACCGGTGTCGATGCTCACGATGTCGCCGGGGCGGATCACGATGTCATGGGAAGGGATGCCGTGGATGATGGTATCGTTCAGACTGATGCAGGCTGTGCCCGGAAATCCATACAGACCCTTGAAGTTGGGGGTGCCGCCGTGCTTCACGATGAAGTCGTAGATCAGCTTGTCCAGCTCCCAGGTGGTCATACCTGCTTCGATATGCTCCCCGCCGTACTTCAGGGCAGCTGCGCTCAGGGCATTTGCCTTGCGCATACCGTCCAGCTCTTTTGCATTTTTGATCTGAATCACGATTATGCCTCCAAAGCCTTCATGACTTCTGCAGTGGTCTCCTCAATGGAGGGGCAGAACTTGATCTCCGCCAGCTTGCCGCGGGTACGGTAGAAATCCACCAGCGGCTCGGTCTGCTCGTGGTATGCCTTCAGGCGATCCAGCACGGTGGCGGGCTGGTCATCCTTGCGGATGACGGTCTTGCCGCCGCACAGGTCGCACACACCCTCGACCTTGCTCTTCTTGTTGATGATGTGGTAGCTGGCACCGCACTTTTCGCAGACGCGGCGGCCGCTCATGCGCTCCACGATCACATTGTCCTCGACCTGCAGCTCCAGCACCTTGTCGATGCGGATGCCCATGGTCTCGATGGCCTCGGCCTGGGCGATGGTGCGGGGCACGCCGTCCAGGATGAAGCCGTTGGCGCAGTCGGGCTGTGCCAGACGCTCCTTCAGGATGCCGATGATGACCTCATCGGGCACCAGTGCGCCGGCGTCCATGAAGCTCTTGGCCTTCAGGCCCATCTCGGTGCCATCCTTCACGGCAGCACGCAGGATGTTGCCGGTGCTGATGGAGGGGATGTTCAGCTTTGCGCAGATGATCTCGGCCTGCGTGCCCTTACCGGCACCAGGTGCGCCCAACAGGATCAGATTCATAGGATTGCTCCTTTCCTTTGTTAAAGGACATTAACTCTCAAAAAGCAAAAAAGCACTGAAAAGTCCGAGCGTACTCTCCTTTCCAGTGCTTTCTCACATCTTATTGTTCAGATCAGCCAAGGAAACCCTTGTGGTTGCGCATGGTCATAAAGCTGTCGAGGGCGCGGGTAGTATCCAAAGCCACGCCAACCACGATCAGCAGACTGGTACCGCCCAGCTGAATGCTCAGACCGGTCAGGTTGCCCAGAATGATCGGCAGCACAGCCACCGCAGCCAGGAAGATGGCACCGATGAGGGTGATCTTGTTCAGGGTGCGGGTGATGAAATCGCTGGTCGGCTTGCCGGGACGGAAGCCGGGGATCGAGCCGTTGTTGCGGCGCAGATTGTTGGCGATCTCAACGGGGTTGTACTGGATGGCCACATAGAAGTAGTTAAATGCCAGGATCAGCAGCAGGTAGATCACAACATACAGCCAGGAGGTGTAGTTGAAGGTGTGGAAGAATGCATACCACACCGGGTGTGCCTGCTGGTCGATCTGCAGGAAGCTGCCGATGGTGCCCGGGATGGACACCAGAGCCGAAGCGAAGATGATGGGCATAACGCCGCTCATGTTCAGCTTCAGGGGCAGATAGCTGTTCTGCCCGCCCATCTGCTTGCGGCCCACCACGCGCTTGGCGTACTGGATGTTGATGCGGCGCTCTGCGTTGGTCATGATGATGACGAACACAACGGCCACCAGAGCCAGAACGACCAGCAGCGGCAGGAAGAAGTAGTACTGGGGCTTGCCGGACGCTGCCTGGGTCAGCAGACCCGTGACAGAGGTGTACAGCGAGGACCAGTTGGACACGATGGAAGCAAAGATCAACAGGGAAACACCGTTGCCGATGCCCTTGTCATCGATCTGCTCGCCGCACCAGGTGATCAGCTGAGCACCTGCCACAAAGGTCGCGATGATGACCACAGCGGCAAAGATGCCGGCTGCGCCGTCTCTGTATTCCAGAGCATTCATGTTGCGGATCACGAAGTAGTAGCCAATGCCCATGATCAGAGCGATCACAGCACCGGCGTACCGGTTGATCTGCTGCAGCTTCTGCTGGCCGTCAGCTTCCTTCGCCAGATTTTCCAGCGAGGGGATGGCCACGGTGAGCAGCTGCACAATAATGGAGGCGTTGATATAGGGTGTCACACCTAACGCGAAGAGCGTGCAGCGGGCCAGTGCACCACCGCTCATCATATTCAGATACGAGAGCATGTCGCCGTTGCTTGCAAACATCTGCGTCAGCGCAGTGCTGGAAACAAACGGAACAGGGATGGCACAGCCCAGACGGTACACCACGAGGATCGCCAGCGTGAACAGGAGACGATTTTTAAGCTCGGGGATCTTCCATGCGTTACGGAATGTCTGGAACACCTTACATCACCTCAGCCTTTCCGCCTGCCTTCTCGATTTTCTCTTTGGCAGAAGCGGAATAGGCTGCGGCCTTCACGGTCAGAGCCTTGGTCAGCTCGCCGTTGCCCAGAACCTTAACGCCGTCCAGGGTCTTCTTGACCAGACCCTTTGCCTTCAGAGCCTCGGTGTCGACAACGTCGCCGGCATTGAAAGCAGCTTCCAGGTCAGCCACGTTGACGATGGCATACTGGGTAGCAAAGATGTTGTTAAAGCCAACCTTGGGCAGGCGGCGTGCCAGAGGCATCTGGCCGCCCTCGAAACCAGCGTGCTTCACGCCGGAACGGGCCTTCTGGCCCTTGCTGCCGAAGCCGGCAGTCTTGCCATTGCCGGAGCCAATGCCGCGGCCCTTGCGGGTCACAGCCTTGTTTGCGCCGGGAATCGCGTGCAGTTCATGAAGTTTCATTATGCGTATCCCCCCTGATTAGGCTTCGGTGACGCTGAGCAGGAAGCCGATCTTAGCGATCTTGCCCTGCGTAGCGGCATTGTCAGGCTGAACGGTAACGTCGCCCGGCTTCTTCAGGCCCAGAGCCTCAGCGGTAGCGATCTGCTTAGCGCCGCGGCCAATCAGGCTCTTCTTCAGCTCGATCTTGAGCATCTTATCTGCCATGGTGTGTTACCTCCTTAACCCAGAATTTCTTTCACGGTCTTGCCGCGCTTTTCAGCAACAGACTCTGCGCTGACCAGGCCGCACAGACCTGCGAAGGTAGCAGACACAACGTTGATGGGGTTGTTGGAACGCATAGACTTCGCACGAATGTCCTTGATGCCAGCTGCCTCAATGACGGCACGCACAGGGCCGCCGGCGATCATGCCGGTACCGGGTGCAGCCGGCTTGAGCAGAACGGCGCCTGCGCCGTACTTGCCGACGATCTCGTGGGGGATGGTGGTGCCCTTCAGGGCAACCTTGTGCATGTTCTTCTTGGCAGCAGCCTCGCCCTTGCGAATTGCCTCAGGCACTTCGCCGGACTTGCCGATGCCGTAACCGATGGTGCCCTTGCCGTCGCCCACGACAACCAGAGCGGCAAACTTCATGATGCGGCCGCCCTTGACAGTCTTGGAAACGCGGTTGATGGAGACAACCTTGGTGATCATGCCGTCGTCTTCACGGTTTCTCATAGCCATAATGTGTTTCCTCCTCTCATTACAGCTTCAGGCCGCCCTCACGGGCGCCATCAGCCAGGGCCTTAACACGGCCATGATAAACGTAACCGCCACGGTCGAACACGACCTCGGTGATGCCCTTTTCCAGAGCCTTTGCTGCGATCTTCTTGCCGATCTCAGCAGCGGCCTCGACGTTGCCGCCGTTGCCGTTGAAGTCCTTGTCCATCGTAGAAGCCGACACCAGAGTCACGCCCTGCTCATCATCGATGATCTGAGCGTAAATGTGCTTGGCGGAGCGGAAAACATCCAGGCGAGGACGTGCTGCGGTGCCGCTGATCTTGTTGCGAACGCGGCGATGACGACGAAGACGAGCTTCGTTCTTGTCGATCTGCTTAACCATTGTCTTTCACTCCTTACCTTATTTCTTGCCCTTGCCGGCCTTGCCTTCTTTGTGCTTGACAACCTCGCCCTCGTAGCGGATGCCCTTGCCCTTGTACGGCTCAGGCGGCTTCTTGGCGCGGATCTCGGCAGCGTACTGGCCGACCTTCTGCTTGTCAATACCGGTAACAGTGAAGTGGTTGGGATCCTGCCACACGATGGTGCAATCCTCGGTATCGGGGATGTTCACCTGGTGGGAGAAGCCCAGGTTCATGACCAGGTTAGAGCCCTGCTTCTGGCAGCGCAGGCCGACGCCCACGATCTCCAGCTTCTTCTCGTAGCCGTTCACAACACCGTTCACCATGTTGGCGATGTTGGTACGGGTCAGGCCGTGCAGGCTGCGGGCCTGGGGTTCGTCATTGGGGCGGGAAACCAGAACTTCATTGCCCTCGACCTTGACGGTCATCAGGGGATGATAGTTGGAATTCAGGCTGCCCTTGGGGCCCTTGACGGCGACGGTGTGTGCTGCCTCATCGACAGTGACAGTGACGCCGGCAGGAATGACGATGGGTTTTCTTCCAATTCTCGACATTGTCTTTTACCCCTTTCTTACCACACGTAGGCCAGGACTTCGCCGCCGACGTGTGCAGCACGTGCAGCCTTATCAGTCATGATGCCCTTAGAGGTGGAAATGATTGCGGTGCCCAGGCCCTTCATGACCTTGGGCATATCCTCGCAGTTGGTGTAGATGCGCAGGCCGGGCTTGGACACGCGGCGCAGACCAGCGATAACGGGCTCGCCGTTAGCCTGGTACTTCAGGGTGACCACGATGGTGCCCTGAACGGTGTCGTTCTTGACCTGCATGCCCTTGATGTAGCCCTCGTCAACCAGAATCTGGCAGATAGCCTTCTTCATGTTGGAAGCGGGGATCTCCACAGAAGGGTGTTTGGCAGTGCTTGCGTTGCGGATGCGAGTCAGCAGGTCCGCGATAGGATCAGTAATCTGCATTTGCCACTAACCTCCTTAGATTAGCTCTCGTTTGTTTTATAATGATACCGCCCCGAAACAGGTGTTGCCCCGGGGCGGATATCCGACAAATTATCCGGCCCTCTGGCTGATTACCAGGAAGCCTTCTTCACGCCCGGGATCTCGCCCTTGTAGGCCAGCTCACGGAAGCACACACGGCACACGCCGTACTTGCGCAGCACGGAGTGGGGGCGGCCGCAGATGCGGCAGCGGGTGTAAGCGCGGGTAGAGAACTTAGCAGGACGAGACTGCTTCAGCTTCATAGACAGTTTAGCCATTGTACAAATCTCCTCCCTTAGTTGTTCTCAGCGAACGGAGCGCCCAGAGCCTTCAGCAGCTCCTTGCCCTCTTCGTCAGTCTTGGCAGTGGTGACAAAGCAGACATCCATGCCGCGGACTGCATCGACCTTCTCGAAGTCGATCTCGGGGAAGATGATCTGCTCCTTGATACCGCAGGCAAAGTTGCCGCGGCCGTCGAAGCCGTTGCCGTTGATGCCGCGGAAGTCGCGGACACGGGGCAGTGCGACGTTGAAGAAGCGATCCACGAACTCGTACATACGCTCACCGCGCAGGGTGACCTTGCAGCCGATGGGAGTGCCCTGGCGCAGCTTGAAGTTTGCAACGCTCTTCTTGGCACGGCAGACGACTGCCTTCTGGCCAGTGATCTGGCCCAGATCCTTCATGACAGCTTCCAGGATCTTCTCGTTTTCCTTGGCTTCGCCGCAGGCAACGTTGATGACGACCTTGTCCAGCTTGGGGATCTGCATAACGCTCTTGTAACCGAACTTGGAGTTCAGAGCAGGAGCAATTTCATTGACATACTGTTCTTTCAAACGAGCCATTGTTCCTTACTCCTTTCTTACAGCTCAGCGCCGCACTTCTTGCAGACGCGAACCATCTTGCCGTCCTTCTCGACGTGGCCCACACGCACGGCCTTGCCGCACTTGGGGCAGATGGGCATGACCTTGGATGCGTACATAGCACCCTCAGCCTTGACGATGCCGCCCTGCTCGCCCTGACGGCGCGGCTTGACGTGCTTGGTAACCATGTTCTGGCCCTCAACGATGACCTTGTTCTCAGAGGGGCTGACCTGCAGGACCTTACCAGTGTGGCCCTTGTCCTTGCCGCTGATGATCATTACGTTGTCGCCGGTTTTAACATGAAGATTATTCATTTTTAAAACCTCCTTACAGCGATTCCGGAGCCAGGCTCAGGATCTTGGTGTAGCCGGCATCGCGCAGCTCGCGAGCGACGGGTCCAAAGATACGAGTACCCTTGGGGCTCTTGTCGGCCATGACGATAACGGCGGCGTTCTCATCGAAACGGATGTAGGAGCCGTCGTCGCGGCGGACGCCATGCTTGCTGCGCACGATGACAGCCTTGACAACGTCGCCCTTCTTAACGGAGCCGCCGGGGGCTGCCTTCTTGACAGAGCAGACCACGACGTCACCAATGTTTGCGTATCTCTTGCGGGTGCCGCCCAGCACGCGGAAGCACATCAGCTCCTTGGCACCGGTGTTGTCGGCAACTTTGAGATAAGTTTGCATCTGAACCATATCAGATATCTCCTTTCAAACTGTTCAAAGCAGCGGGCAAAGATTACTTTGCCTTCTCAACGATACGGACCAGGCGCCAACGCACGTCCTTGGACAGGGGGCGGCACTCCATGATCTCAACACGGTCACCGATACCGCACTCGTTCTTCTCATCACGAGCCTTGAACTTGGCGGTACGCTTCAGGATCTTCTTGTACAGGGGGTGCTGCACGCTATCCTTAACGGCAACCACGATGGTCTTATCCATCTTGTCGGACACGACGACGCCGACGCGGGTCTTTCTCAGATTACGTTCTTCCATCGTTTAACCTCCTTACTGCTTCTCAGCCAGAATGGTCATCACGCGGGCGATGTCCTTCTTGACTGCTTCGATGCGGCCGGGGTTCTCCAGCTGGTTGATGGCATGCTGGAAGCGCAGGTTAAACAGCTCGGCCTTCAGGTCTGCCAGCTTGCTGGTCAGCTCTGCGGTCTGCATTTCGCGGAGTTCATTAGCCTTCATTGGTGCCATCCTCCTTCACGGAGTCCTCACGGACTGCAAATTTGCACTTGATGGGCAGCTTGTGCATAGCCAGGCGCAGTGCCTCACGAGCAGTTGCCTCATCGACATCTGCCAGCTCGAACAGAACGCGGCCCGGCTTCACGACTGCGACCCAGTATTCGGGAGAGCCTTTACCGGAACCCATGCGGGTCTCAGCGGGCTTCTCAGTCACGGGCTTATCGGGGAAGATCTTGATCCAGACCTTGCCGCCACGCTTGATGTAACGAGTCATGGCGACACGGGCAGCCTCGATCTGAGTAGAGGAGATCCAGGCCGGCTCCAGAGCAACAAGGCCGTACTGGCCCTGGCACACCACGTTGCCGCGGGTAGCCTTGCCGGTCATGCGGCCGCGCTGGACGCGGCGGTACTTAACACGCTTAGGCAGTAACATTACTTGTTGCCTCCTTCCTTCTTCTGGGCGTTCTTAGCGCTCTTCAGGACTTCGCCCTTGTAGACCCACACCTTGACGCCGATGCGGCCGTAGGTGGTAGCTGCCTCTGCAAAGCCGTAGTCGATGTCGGCACGCAGGGTCTGCAGGGGGATGGTGCCCTCGTGATAGCTCTCGGTACGAGCGATATCAGCGCCGCCCAGACGGCCGGAGCACATTGCCTTGATGCCCTTTGCGGGAACGGTGGAACGATCGCGGGGGCTCATAGCATTGCGCATGCACTGCTTCATGGCACGACGGAAGGTCACACGGTTCTCCAGCTGACGAGCGATGTCCTCAGCAACCAGCTGAGCGTTGGTAGCAGCGCTCTTGACCTCGATGACATTGACGATAACGGTCTTGCCATACTCCTTGGTCAGCTTGTTCTGCAGTGCAACGCGCTCTTCGCCGCCCTTGCCGATGACCATGCCGGGCTTAGCGCAGTAGATGTTGACGGTCACACGAGGAGCGGAAGTGGAAGGATCCACAGTGCGCTCGATCTCGATCTTGGGGACGCCAGCGTCCTTCAGCTGAGCCTTCAGCTCAGTGCGGATCTTGTGATCCTCGACGAGGTTATCGCTGAAATCCTTCTTGGAGGCAAACCAGCGGCTGTCCCAGTCTTTAATAACGCCGACACGAATGCCGTGCGGATTTACTTTCTGGCCCATTGTTTTCCCTCCTTACTCTTTCTCTTTCAGAACAACGGTCATGTGGCTGGTGCGCTTCAGGATGCGGTAGCCGCGGCCCTGTGCACGAGGCATCATGCGCTTCAGCGTCGGGCCGGGGCAGACGTAGCACTCGGCGACGTAGAGGTTGTTCTTGTCCATATTGAAGTTGTTTTCCGCATTAGCGGCTGCAGACTTCACCAGCTTCAGAAGGGGCTCACAAGCTGCCTTCGGGGTGTACTGCAGGATTGCCAGCGCTTCGTCCAGGGGCTTGTTACGGATCAGGTCCATAACGATAGACACCTTACGAGGACTAATGCGGGCATAACGAAGAATTGCCCGAGCTTCCATGTTGTGTTCCTCCCTCTATTACTTAGAATTACCAGTGTGGCCCTTGAAGGTACGGGTGGGAACGAACTCACCCAGCTTGTGGCCAACCATGTCCTCAGTCACATACACAGGCACATGCTTGCGGCCGTCATGCACGGCAAAAGTGTGACCAACGAATTCGGGGAAGATCGTGGAGGCACGGCTCCAGGTCTTGATGACCTGCTTCTTGCCGGAAGCGTTCATCGCTTCAACGTGCTTCATAAGAGCAGCCTGGACGAAAGGACCTTTTTTAATGCTTCTACCCATTGTCTTAAACTCCTCTCTTACTTAGCACGCTTCACGATGAGCTTATCGGAGCGCTTATGATGCTTGCGAGTCTTGAGACCCAGAGCAGGCTTGCCCCAGGGAGTCATAGGACCGGAGTGGCCAACAGGTGCGCGGCCCTCGCCACCGCCGTGGGGGTGGTCGCAGGGGTTCATGACGGTACCACGGCTGCCGGGACGGACGCCCATGTGGCGCTTGCGGCCAGCCTTGCCCAGGTTGACGTTCTCGTGGTCGATGTTGGAGACCTGGCCGATAACTGCGGTGCAGTTGACAGGCACATTGCGCATCTCACCAGAGGGCAGACGAACCAGAGCGTAGCCATTCTCCTTAGCCATCAGCTGAGCCATGTTGCCAGCGGAACGAACCAGCTGAGCGCCGCGGCCGGGATACAGCTCGATGTTGTGGATGATGGTACCGACGGGGATGTTCTCGAAGGGCAGGCAGTTGCCGGGCTTGATGTCGGCACCCTTGCCGCTGATGACAACATCGCCGACCTTCAGGCCGTCGGGAGCGATGATGTAGCTCTTGACACCGTCAGTGTACTCGACCAGAGCGATGAATGCGCTGCGGTTCGGATCGTACTCCAGAGTCTTGACGGTAGCGGGCATATCGGTCTTCTGACGCTTGAAGTCGATGACACGATACTTGGTGCGGTTGCCGCCGCCCTGATGACGGACGGTGATACGACCAGTGTTGTTGCGGCCGCTGTGCTTCTTCATGGGCTCCAGCAGGCTGCGCTCGGGAGCGACCTTGGACAGGACGCTGTAATCCGTGACGGTCATGCCGCGGCGGCCCGGAGTAGTGGGGCCATACTTCTTGATAGCCATAGTGCTATTCTCCTTTGTTTATCTTATGAATTATTATCGGGGTCATATCCCCATAGAGGAACCCTCGGCGGGTTCAGCTTAGACCATGCTGTTGAAGAACTCGATTTCCTTGGAGTCCTTGGTCAGGGTCACGATTGCCTTCTTGGAAGCGGCAGTGTAACCAGCATGCATACCCTGGCGGCGGAAGCGGCCACGCACGGAAATGGTGTTGACCTTAGCAACCTTGGTGCCGGGGAACAGAGTCTCGACAGCCTGAGCGATCTCGACCTTGGTAGCATCGGTAGCGACCTTGAAGGTGTACTTCTTGTCAGCGATGCCAGCCATGGAGTTCTCGGTAATGACCGGCTTCAGGATGATATCATGTGCGGTTTTCATTAGCCAAGCACCTCCTCGAGCTTCTTAGCTGCGTCGACGCTGATGATCAGCTTGTCGGCGTTCAGCACATCGTAGGTGTTCACGCTGCCAGCAAAGGTGGTCTTGACACCGGCGATGTTGCCAGCGCTCTTGACGAACTTTGCATCAACAGTCTCATTGACCAGCAGGTTCTTCTTGCCGGCGCCCACGGCGTTCAGCATTGCAACCACAGCCTTGGTCTTGTACTCGTCGCAGGCGAACTTGTCAACAACGACCATGTTGCCATTGGCAGCCTTGTCGGACAGGACGCTCAGCAGAGCCAGGCGCTTGACCTTGTTGTTGATGTGGTAGTTGTAGCTGCGGGGCTTGGGGCCCAGAGCGACGCCGCCGTGAGTCCACTGCGGTGCACGGATGGAACCCTGACGAGCGTGGCCGGTGCCCTTCTGACGCCAGGGCTTCTTGCCGCCGCCGGAAACTTCCATGCGGATCTTGGTGTTCTGGGTGCCCTGACGCTGGTTGGCCAGGAAGTTCACCACAGCAATGTGGACTGCCTTTTCGTTCGGGGTGATACCGAACACGGCGTCGGAAAGCTCGATCTCGCTAACATGCTGACCGTTCATATCGACTACATTAAACTTTGCCATTGTAGCTTTCCTCCTTACGCCTTCACGCTGTTGGCCAGGGTGATGATGGTGCCCTTGGAACCGGGGACAGCACCCTTGACAGCGATCAGATTGTTCTCGGTGTCAACCTTGACAACGGTCAGGTTCTGCACGGTAACGCGCACGCAGCCCATGTGGCCGGGCAGGCGCTTGCCGGGGAACACGCGAGAGGGGTTGGAAATAGCGCCCATAGAACCTGCATGACGTGCCACCGGGCCGGTGCCGTGGCTCTCACGCAGACGGTGCTGGCCAAAGCGCTTGATAACGCCCTGGTAGCCCTTGCCCTTGGAAACGCCTGCAACGTCCACCTTGTCGCCAGCTGCGAAGACATCAGCCTTCAGCACGTCGCCAACGTTCAGTGCAGAAACATCTTCCAGACGGAACTCGCGCAGGGTCTTCTTGGGGGCAACATTTGCCTTCTTGAAGTGGCCTGCAGCTGCCTTGTTGACCTTCTTGGCGGAAACCTCGCCGAAGCCCAGCTGGACAGCCTGATAACCATCGCTCTCGACGGTCTTCTTCTGCACGACGGTGCAGGGACCAGCCTCGATGACGGTCACGGGGATGACCTTGCCGTTCTCATCGAACAGCTGAGTCATACCGACTTTCTTGCCGATAATGCCTTTAACCATTTTCTTTTCCTCCTGTAAAGGTTATTGGTTGGCAGCGCACGTCACTGCCAACATGACCCCTCGGGAAACGAGGGCATCGTTTTTGATCGCTGCTGTTACAGCTTGATCTCGATGTCCACGCCAGCGGGGAGCTGGAGGCTCATCAGAGCCTCGACCGTCTTGTTGGACGGCTTCAGAATGTCGATCAGACGCTTGTGAGTGCGGCTCTCGAACTGCTCACGGCTATCCTTGTACTTGTGGGTAGCACGCAGAACGGTCACGATCTCGCGATCGGTGGGCAGGGGGATGGGGCCGGACACGCGTGCACCGGTGTGCTTTGCGGTCTCCACGATCTTCTCTGCTGCGGCATCGATCAGCTGAGCATCATAGCTCTGCAGACGGATTCTGATTTTCTCTTTGACTGCCATTGCTTACGCCTCCTGAAAAAATTGATTTTGCCCTAGGCGAGCCGATAAATTGCTCTACACAGTTCCGGGTGTTCCTTGATTTGGCACTATAAAAACCGGTGAACCGCATGGCAGTTCTCCCGGAAACATATTAGCAAATCAAATCCGAACATTGGTTCCGCTCGTTTCGCAGAGGAGTAACTTCTCTGCCGAGGGAACGTATTCCATCGCTGTCAGTAATTCTTTCGCCCGGTTCTAAGATCGGACATACTCCGCGGAAATAACCCATCGCAGCTATCGCCGGATGACAACCTCCCGCATCTACGCATATCGCTGGCCTGCACGACTTGTATCGCACAAGCCCTTTGCAGCCGAGAGTTATTCTATCACACCTTCGTGCATTTGGCAAGTGTTTTTTAGAAAAAAGAACGAATTTTCTTTTTTATTTTCTCTGTTTTGTGGAATTGCGTTTTTTCTGTGCAAGATGCACAATCCCATCCCATTTTACGGGTGGAAAACTCCCCTTCCCCGGTTTTGCAAGGGTAGTATGGCCGTTTTCGGGGTTTTTATCCCTATATATAAAGAGAACCCTCCTTCTGCCATCGTCCCACGATGCCAAAAGGAGGGTTTCCTTACTTTTTCTTCAGCTGTTCGGCCAGACCGTCCCGTGGGGTGATGTACACGGTGGTGTACACCTCATACAGCACCATGCCGGGCTTGGCACCGTTGGCCTTCCAGATGTTCTTCACCTCGGTGGTGTCCACCGCCACCTTGGCACCGGTACCGGCCTTGTAGGTACTGGAATAGATGACTGCCAGCTCGGCGGCCTCCTGCTTTGTGGTGTCCGGGATATCCTCACCGTGGCTCATGACCACCACATGGCTGCCGGGTGCCTTCTGCACATGGAACCACAGGTCCTTGCCCCGGGCCGTGTGCAGGGTGAGCTTATCGTTCTGGGCGTTGTTGCGGCCCACCAGGATCTCGAACCCGTCGCTGGAGGTGAACCGCAGGAAATCCGCAGGCTTCTGGCGCTTGTCGCGCTGCTTGTAGTACTTCAGATAGCCCTGGCTCTTGAGCTCTGCCCGGATCTCGTTGAGGGCAGCTTCGCCGGAAGCCGTTTCCACCTCGTAGAGCACCGTTTCCAGGTAGGTGATCTCTTTTTCGCCCTCGGCCAGCAGGTCCACCAGCATCCGGGCAGCGGTCTGCTTCTTTTTGTAGTTCTTGAAGAAGTTCTGGGCGTTCTGGCTGGGAGTGAACCGCAGGTCCAGCGGGATGGTCACCTCTTTGCCCTCATCGTACCAGTTGGGCACCGTGATGCTCTTCATGCCCTTCTGGGCCAGATAGAGGTTGGCGGAGAGCAGCTCGCCGTACAGGCGCAGCTTCTCGCTCTTTCCGCTGGCGGCCAGCTCTTCCTGCCGGGCAGCTTGCTTGCGGACGGCACGCTCGTACATGTTGTGCACAGCCTTGTGCAGCTCCTTGCTCTTGGTACGCAGGCGCTCGGCACGGTCCTTCTCGGCGTAGTAGCCCTCCAGCATCGCGTTGAAGGACGGCCATTCCTTCACCGCGTAGTTTTCGCCGTACTGCTGCGGACGGAAGAAGGTGAACTCCACCGGCTTGCCGTCCGGGTCGGTCACGCTGCAGGGGCAGCCGCCCTTGTCGTGCAGCTCCTTCAGCTGGTCGATGGCGTCCATCAGCTTCCGCTTTTGCTGGTCGGTCAGCTCATTGGCCAGCAGGTGTTCCCCGTCAAAGGCGCGCCAGGCAGCTTCCCGGCACACCACCGGGCCGACCCCGGCCACGGTCTTGTTCAGGGCATCCGCCACCGGCAGGTCTCGCTGGCAGGCTGCTGCCACGATGGACGCAGAGCTTACCTGCAGAAAATCCGGCCGGGCCGGTTTGGGCGGCGTGGTGTAGGTCAGGCCCGGCAGCAGCTGCCGGATGTCGCTGTCCTCAAAATCCACCCGCTTGAGGGCGTCGATGATCTTGCCGTTCTGCACCAGCACCAAGTTGGAATAGCGGCCCATGAGCTCAGCGCAGAGGGTGTTGCGCACCAGGTCGCCCATCTCGTTGGTGCACTGGAAGTCGAAGTAGACGATGCGGTCTCCCGGCTCCATGTGCACATCCAGCAGCTTGCCGCCGGTGAGGTGCTTGCGCATCAGCATGCAGAAGGAGGGCGGCGTCTCCGGGTTTTCAAAGGTCTCTTCGGTCAGGCAGACCCGGGCGGAACCGCTGCGGGCCGACAGCAGCAGCGCGTAGGTGTCCGTGCGGGTGCGCAGGGTAATGACCAGCTCATCGCGGGTCGGTTCAAACAGTTTTGCGATCTTGGCGTCGGCCAGAACGGTTTTCAGTTCCCGGGCCGTCAGTTCCAGTGTCGCGGCATCCAGTGCCATGTGTGTTACCTCGTTCTTATCATTAAAATGGCCTCCGCGTTCGCTTTGGCCATATTCAGCGGAATGTTCTTTTTTAATTACAATCGGAGCAGCCTGCGGGCTGCTCCGATTGCTTTTTCACGAAAGGGGCCGTTGCGGAAAGCTACAGCCCTCCCCTATTATAAATAAGTATACGGGTCCTTGTTGGCTGTGCTCACCAGCACTTCCACGCCGGGCAGAGCGGCACGCAGCTTTTCTGCCACGGCAGCGGTCACCGGGAACTCCGTGGCGTAGTGCCCCGCCGCGATCAGCGACAGCCCCAGCCGCTTTGCATCACAGGCGTGGTGGTGATTTGCCTCGCCGGTCAGCAGACAGTCCGCGCCCATGGCAAGGGCCTCTTCAAACAGGCTGCCGCCTGCACCGCTGATGACGGCCAGCCGCTGCACCGGTTTGCCGGTGTCGGCAAATTTGACCTGCACCGCCGGGCCTGCGCCCGGTGCATTGCAGCGGGCGGCCAGCTCCTGCTGTGCCTTGCGGGCCAGCTGCGGCACCGTGAGTGGGTTCAATGCTGCCCCACCCGGCCGCACGCCCGTCGGACGAAAGGGCTCCGGGGTCCTGCATGCCAAAGATACCGGCCAGCACCTCGTTGACGCCGCCGGCAGCCGCATCCAGATTGGTGTGCATGCAGATGGCCGAGATGCCCGCCCGCACCAGCTGGAACGGCACATCCTGCGGCCCCAGCTTTTTGAGTGGGTCAAAGATGACCGGGTGGTGCGCCACAATGGCTTCGCAGTGCTTCGCGGCAGCCTCTGTCACCACCTCCGGGGTGATGTCCAGCGTGACCAGCACCCGGGTCACTTCCCCGCCGCAGTCCACCAGCAGGCCGGGGTTGTCCCAGCTTTCTGCCAGTTCCAGCGGCGCGATGCGCTGCATAGCTTCATAAAGCTGCTGTACGGTCGTCATAGTCCGGTCCCCTCTTTCAAAAGTCGGTCGATCTCGTCTGCCAGCGGGGTGCCGTCCGGCACACCAAGGCGCATACCGGGGGAGCTTGGCCTTCTGCCAGGCCGCATAGCCCGCGCCCTCCGGCCAGCTGCCGGTGCCGCCCAGCAGACACTCGGAAAAGGTCGGCTCGTGCCGCTCCCCGGTGTACTCGGCTGCCATCACGGCATACCAGCGGCCTGCCGCCTGCACGGGGCGGTCGGCCACAAAAGCAAAGCCATGGGTCCACAGCCAGCGGCGCAGTTCACTGTGACGGGTAGCCGGGATCATGATGATCCGCGGCCCACCCACCGTGAACACCCACGGAGCCTTTTCCAGGATCTCCCAGGTGGTCTGGGCCGAAACGCCCGCCAGCACGATGCTGCCCACCTCACCGGCCGACAACACAGAAAGACCGTCGCCGAGCCTCAGCTCAGCGCGGTCTTTGCATCCGGCATATTCCAGCGTCTGTTCTGCCTTTGCCAGCGGGCCGGGGCGCAGGTCGGCCCCGATGACTTTGGGGTTACGTTCCCCGAACGCGGCCAGCACCGCCGTCAGCTTGCCGTGGTCGCAGCCGATGTCGGCCACCGGCTCGCCGGGGCGGCACCAGCTCAGCGGCAGCGCTCAGACGCGCATCCAGTGTCGGCAGCACTCAGGACTTCTTGGAGGCCAGATGAGCGTTCAGCTTCTCCAGCAGCTCGTCGCAATCCACACCGTGGACCTCGCAGGCTTCCTCGATGCTCTCGCCGCGGGAGGCGGGGCAGCCCAGGCAGTGCATCCCGATCTCCATGAAGTAGGGAGCGGTGCTCTGGTCCATATCCAGAATGTCGCCGATGATGGTCTCACGGGTGACCTGCTTCACAGCCTTGGCTTCGTCCTTCTTGAGCATATTGAAAATATCAAACATGGTAGTTGTCCTTTCTGTCTCTTACGATGCGCCTTTGCGGCGCTCAGCTATAATATACCCCAATCATATCCTATATTTCAAGTAGTAATTGAAAAAAGCCCCCGCACTGCAAGCAGTGCGGGGGCCGTTAAGCTTCAGATTGTAGAATCAGCGCTTAGTTCTGCTTCATGCGAGCGAAGCAGTCAGAGCAGTAGACCGGACGGTCCTCACGGGGCTGGAAGGGAACCTTGCAAGCCTTGCCGCAAGCTGCGCAGACAGCGTCGAACATCTGGCGCTCACCGCCGTTGCTGCGTGCGCCGCCGTTCTTGCGGGCATCACGGCAGGGCTTGCAGCGCTGGGGCTGGTTCTCAAAGCCGCGAGATGCGTAGAACTCCTGCTCACCAGCAGTCCAAACAAACTCCTTGCCGCAGTCCTTGCAAACTAAAGTCTTGTCTTCGAACATAGTAGTATCTCCTCTTTGTTTAGTTCTTGCCCACGGAAGGATTGTAACCATACCTTTGGTTTTTAGGGACCATAGCGCTGATCGTAAGCTTACCAGGGGCTTGAATGAGTAAACGTCCTCTAGCTGAGGACTCCCCTATTGTACCGTTCTTTTTTTGATTTGTCAACCAAAAAACAACCCCTCGTCCGCTTTTTTGTGCATTCGGCATAATAAGACGGTCTTTGCTCGTGCAAAACAGCAAAAAGGCCACACCGCCCTTTGGGGGAGCGGTGCGGCCTTGGATGCCTTAAATGCAGAGATTACTTCTCGAGGACTTCCTTGGTGTCGCGGGCGATCATCAGCTCCTCGTCGGTAGCGATGACCAGGGTGCGGACCTTGGCGCCCCAGGCGGTGATGTCGCAGACATCGCCCACGGGATGCTCGTTCTTCTCGGTATCGATGCGGATGCCCAGCCAATCCATGTGGTGGCAGACCTTTGCACGAGCGATCTCGTCGTGCTCGCCGATGCCGCCGGTAAAGACGATGGCGTCCACGCCACCCATCGCTGCGATGTAGCTGCCAACGATCTTCTTGATCTGGTAGTTCAGCATGTCAGAAGCCAGCTGAGCGCGCTTGTTGCCGTGGAGAGCAGCCTCCTCGACGTCACGCTTGTCGCTGGAAACACCGGAGATGCCCAGCAGGCCGGACTTCTTGTTCAGGATCTCGTCCAGCTGGTGGCCGGTGATGTTCAGGGTGTACTTCAGGTAGTTGACCACAGAGGGATCCAGGTCGCCGCAGCGGGTGCCCATCATCAGGCCGGCCAGCGGGGTCATGCCCATGGAAGTATCCACGACCTTGCCCTGATCCACAGCAGCGATGGAAGAACCATTGCCCAGGTGGCAGGTGATCAGCTTCAGGCGCTCAATGGGCTCCTCCAGGTACTCGGCTGCCTTGTGGGCAACGTACTTGTGGCTGGTGCCGTGGAAGCCGTAGCGGCGCACGCCGTACTTCTCATAGTACTCATAGGGGATGGCGTACATATAAGCCTTCGGGGGCATGGTGCTGTGGAAAGCGGTGTCGAAGACAGCGACCATCGGGACGTTGCCGAAGACCTTGCGGGCTGCCTCGATGCCGAGGATGCCTGCGGGGTTGTGCAGAGGAGCCAGGGGGCTCAGCTCACGGATGGTGTTGATGACCTCGTCGGTGATCAGGCAGCTGGCCTTGAACTTCTCACCGCCGTGGACGACGCGGTGGCCGATGGCGCTGATCTCGCTGACATCGTCGATGCACTTGCCCTCGCCGGTGGTCATCTTCTTCACGACCTCAGCAAAAGCCTCGGTGTGGGTGGGGAAGATCGCGGGAGTGGTAGCCTTGTGGCCGTTAGCTTCATGGGTGATCATGCTGCTCTCCATGCCGATGCGCTCGCACAGGCCCTTGCACAGCACCTTCTCACCGTCCATATCGATGAGCTGATATTTCAGGGAAGAAGAACCACAGTTGATAACCAGAATTTTCATCTTCTTGTTTCCTCCAGATATGTTTTTGTCCGCCCCCGAGAGGGCAGAATTTTACAGATTCCTAGAATTATTATATAATAGGGTCGGCCGGTTTTCAAGCCGCAATGGCGGCAAAGCCTGCCGCGAAGTCCCCGGGCTTTTTTGTACATCCTGCCCAGAATCCCGTCATTCTGCCCCAGTTCTCCATGCAGTATGACAGATATTTCACAAACTTTTGAGGTCACGTCATGAAATTTGCCGGTATCATCGCCGAATACGACCCCTTCCACAACGGCCACGCATGGCAGCTGGCGCAGGCAAAAGCGCTGGGTGCAGAGCGCGTCGCCGTCGCCATGAGCTGTTCGCTGGTGCAGCGAGGGGCGCTGCCCCTCCTGCCTGAAGCTATCCGCACCCGGTCCGCCCTCACCTGCGGGGCTGACCTTGTGTTCGCCCTGCCTGCTCCCTGTGCCTGCGCGGGGGCAGAGGCGTTCGCCCGGGCGGGCGTGGCGCTGCTTGCCGCCGCCGGGTGCGACGGTCTGGTGTTCGGCGCCGAGACGCCCGACGCGGCCCTTCTGATGGAGGCCGCCGAGCTTCTTGACAGCGGCTCCTACCGCGCCGCCCTGAAAGCCCAGCTTGCGGGCGGCGCACGGAGCTTCGCCGCCGCGCGGCAGGCCGCCGCGGCTCAGCTTGCATCTGACGAGCGGGTCGCTGCCCTGCTGGACAAGCCCAACAACAACCTCGCTGTCGAATACTGCCGGGCCATCCGCAGCCTTGCGCCTCGGATGGAGACTTATCCCCTGCCCCGGCAAGGCGCGAACCACGGTGAGGCGCTCCACTCTGCCCACGGGCAGTTCGCCAGCGCCAGCGCACTTCGCAAGCTCTGGGCCGCGGGCGGAGCGGACGCCGTCGCGCCTTACGTTCCCGAGGCGGTCTTCCCGCTTTATCAGGAGGCTTACGCCGCCGGGCAGTACACCGATTTTTCCGCCGCCGGGCGGTGCGAGCTGGCCCTTCTCCGGTCTGCCTGCCGGGGTAAAGCGCCCTTTGCAGACATCCGCGGCGTCTCCAAGGACTGGAGCACCGTCTGGAAGCCGCGGTTCGTACCAGCACCACCTACGACGAACTGCTGGACGCTCTCACCACCGTCCGCTACCCCCGGGCGCGGATGCGCCGCCTCGCCATAGATGCCGCGCTGGGCTTCACCGCCGACAGTCTCCCCGCCCTTCCGCCCTATCTCCACCTGCTGGGAGGAAAGAAGGATGCTCTTCCTTTCTTAAAAAATTGCACCCTCCCTGTCTCCCACTCGCTGGCCCGTCTGCGGGGATCAGGCGGTGCCTGCACCCAGATGGCCGAGGCGCAGCTTGCCGCCGCCGATTTTGGTACGCTCTGCCGCGTTTCGCCGGAGGCCATGGGCGGTCTACTTCGTCAAAAA
>ENA-OQNM01000090-OQNM01000090.1-human-gut-metagenome-genome-assembly--contig:-NODE-90-length-31255-cov-3.393633_pt1 | contig 31255 bp, 23 predicted proteins | sample MGYA00242632_ERZ504886 | MGnify/ENA primary metagenome ERZ504886 (study PRJEB26092, sample SAMD00036424) | human gut metagenome | host: Homo sapiens | study: EMG produced TPA metagenomics assembly of... | reverse complement strand
TGCGCTGGACACCGGGTCCACGGATTCAAACGGCTCGTCCAGGACCAGAATGCGCGGGCTATGAATCATCGCGGAGGCCAGGCAGATCTTCTTGGTCATGCCGGCCGAATAATCGGTGACCATCGTGTTGGCCGGCCCCGGCCAAGTCGAAAGCATTGAGCAGGTCCTGGGCGCGACGCGTGGTCTCATCGCGGCTCATGCCGCGCAGCATGCCGGAGTAGACGAGCAATTGCAAACCGGTCAGTCGGTCGAAGATCTGGTCGGGCTGGGGCATGACGCCGATCATGCGCTTGGCCGTGTTCACGTCGCTCCACACGTCATGGCCCAAAATCATGGCGGTGCCGGCGTCCGGTACCAATAGACCGGTCACCATATTGAGCGTGGTGGTTTTGCCGGCGCCGTTGGGGCCTACAAGTCCATAGAACGAGCCGACCGGAATATCGAGCGCGAGTCCGTTGACGGCGATCTTCCGGTCGAAGTGCTTGAACAGGCCACGAATGGACACCGCCGCATTCGGATTCGGCGGCCATGCTTGTGGCTGCGGTTGCGACGGCTGTGCAGGCGCGGGGGCGGCGGCTGGCATCATCGGCGGCCGAAATCCGACATTCCTTTGAGTATTGTCTAAGCTCATACATCCACTCTACCCCACCAGTCAACCCTCAGCGAAGCAACCCCCCGGGTTGCTGTTGGATTGCCCCGCCTGAGCGGCTCCGGACTAGCGGACTCGGTCAACCCTTACTGCGCGATGGGCGTTCCACTGGGCTTTGGTCGAAGATGGCCTGGAAGGAGATCGGCACGTAGCTGAGTATGTAAATCGGGAAGCTGAGCACATAGGCGAGCAGCTCCTTGTTCGTGGCACCGATCTGGTCGCGCTCGACAATGATGGTCAATGCAGCCAATGCCATCAGGCCCAACACCGATATGATGATGCCGCTGGACCAACCGGCCAGCGATTGCAGCTGGCTCGGCCAACTCACGAAGCCACACGCGGCGAACAGCAAGCCCATCACCGCGCGAATCGCGCCCAACACGGTAAACGGACACAGCATCAATGTGAAGTCGATGCAGGAGAAATCACGTTCGCGAACCGCGCGTTTCAGCAATGCCGAGCCATAATAACGGAATACCTGCAGGAATCCCTTGCTCCAACGCAAACGCTGACGCCAACTTTGCGAGAAGGTAACCGGCTGCTCGTCGTAGAGGATCGCAGTACCGCAATAGCCGATGCGGTCGCCATGCAGAATCGAATCCATAGTGAATTCAAGATCTTCAGTGAGCAGATGGAACTTCCATCCCTTGTTCCGCTTCATCACCTCGCGGGAGAACATGAATCCCGTACCGCCCACATGGCAAGAGGAACCGAGAATCATACGCGAGTTAGACAGGAATCGCGATTCACGGATGAACCACAGCGCAGAACCAGAAGACACCCAGTTATCCGCCAGATTCACCGAATTACGGTAGCTGGTCAGAATCTTGAATCCGGAGCAGAACGCCTTGTTCATTTCCTCGAAGTAGTGCTTGTCCAGCTTGTTATCGGCATCGAACACGAAGTAGGCCTCATAATCATCGGCCACACCGATGTCGAGCATATGCCCCAACAGATACGTCAGCGCATATCCCTTGCCAACCAGCTCAAGATTGTGGCGTTCCACCACATGGCAGCCCAAAGACCGCACCACGTCGGCGGTGTTGTCGGTGCAGTTGTCGGCCACCAGCCAGATGTCGATGAGGTTGGACGGGTAGGTCTGATCGCGAATCGACCCAATAAGGTTGCCGATCACTTTTTCTTCGTTGCGCGCGGAGATCAGCACGGCATACCGGTTGGTCATCGGGGCGTCGGGGAAGCGCACGGGCTTGGCGAACAGGGACATCACGATGCACAGTCCCTGATATATCATGCCGGCACCGCCGACGATCATCAGAAGAATATCGAGTACTGAAAGCAGGGTCATCAGCGCCACCCCGCCCTAGGATTGCTGGAGGCAGATTGATCAGACTGCTTGGTTTGCTTGCGTTGCTTGGGCTGCTCAGACTGCTGCGTATCCACGGCACCACGCTGCGGAATCGCCACGGTGGCGGAATCGTCCAAATCGGATTCTTTCGTCTCGTGTGGCGGAATCGCATAGATCTGTTCCTGCAGCAAACGCAGTTCCTCATTCATCGGCACACGGCTGGTGGACCCCTTGGCCGCACGCGGCATGTGCTCGCCGATCGGCTGCAGCACATGCTCGCCGAACGCTTCGGACGCCTCGACGATCTTGGACTTACTTCTTCCGGAGTCGGATCGTTCATCAGCGGTGAGTCAATCAGCTCATAGCGCTTGGTGTACGCACGGAAGATGGCCTGCAGCGATGCGGTGACCGGCAGACGCCAGGAACGACGCCGAATGCGCCGAACAGCGAGCCGAACGCCAGCACCGAGAGGAAGGCGACGGCCGCGTTGATATCCATCGTGCGCTGCGAAATCCTCGGCGAGAGAATCAGGTTCTCGATCTGCTGGTAGACGATGATGAACACCAGCACCGCCACGGCGTACGTCCATCCGCGGTTGCCCCAAGCGAACAGCACCGGCAGCGCGCCGCCGATATAGGTGCCGACCGTGGGGATGAACTGGGATACCACGCCGCAGAACAGGGCCAACGGCAGCCAGTAGGGCACATGCAGAATCTCTAAGAAGATGGCAGTGCAGGTGGCGTTGATCAACGCCAGAATCGAACGGGAGAACAGGAAGGACGAAATCTGGCCTTGGGCCACGGTCCACACCAGCAGGAATCGGCGCTGCGTGTTGGGGGCCAGCCACTGGCAGAAGGAGCGGCGCAGTTTGGGGCCGGCGGCGGAGATGTAATACGTGGTCATGACCACGGTCATGAGGTTCAGCAGGAAGGAGAACAGGCCGCCCACCGTACTCATGGCGGTACCGGCAAAATCGGTGACCCACGAGGTCTGGATATTGTTGAAGATTTCCATGCCGAGATTGCTGATTTCCGGCATCTTGAACGTGGCATACTGGTCCACGAACTCACGAATCTGCTCATACATGGCCGGCAAACCGCGGACCATGGCAATCATCTGCTGTACGAACATGTTGCCAAATAGCGTGAGCAGCACACCCACGACCACGGCCACGCCCACCAAGCTGACGGCGGAAGCCACGCCACGCTTCCAGCCATGAGCCACCAGCGCCACCACCAACGGTTCGACGGCCAGCGCCAGGAACAGCGAGATGATGATGTCGAGCACTAGATAGGAGATGTCGCCCCACGAGCGCCAGCAGAACATGAATACGATGACGGCGAGGGCCACATACAGCAGCGCGCGGCCGAACCATTCCGGTGGCCTACGGGAATCTCCCTTGGCGGGGAACAAAGTACCAAAGTCGATACGATTCTCGTCGTCCGGGTCTGCCCCGGCCTCTGCGGCACCGGTTCTCAACGTGTCGGTGCTGTTTACGTTTCGCACGCGTTCGCTCATGGCTCCCCATTGTAGCGAGGGGTTTGAAGCTCGGATACGCCGGCGGCGTACACCCGCTTTTCTATTGTTGATGTTATGCTCAACGTTTCGATCATCATCCCAGCGTGGAACGAAGCCGAACGCATCCGCGACTGCCTGCTGAACGCCACCCGTCAGACCATCATGCCGCATGAGGTGCTGGTGGTGGACAATCGTTCTACGGACAACACCTGTGCGGTTGTCGAACAGTTCATTGCCGAACATCCTGAGGCCCCGGTCAAACTGTTGCACCAGAACGATGAACAGGGGCTGATTCCCACCCGCAACTTTGGCCTGAACGCCGCGACCGGCGATGTGCTGGGCCGTTTTGACGCCGACTGTATGATCCGGCCTGACTGGGTGGAGGTGGTCTCCGGCATCTTCACCGAAGACCCGGCCGCGATGGGTGCCACTGGTCCGGTGATGTATTACGACATGCCCTCACGCCATTTCGGGTTGAAAGGCGACAATTCCTTACGCAAGCGAATCTACCGTGCCGATGGCGGCCAGCCGCTGCTGTTCGGCTCGAATATGGCCTTGCGCGCTTCGGCCTGGCATCAGATCGCGAATGAGGTCTGCCGAGATAAGGCCGATGTGATGCACGAGGATATCGATATTTCCCTGCATCTGATGGGCAAGAATCTGAAAACCGTGTACTCGCCGCGCATGATCGCCGCGATGAGCGCGCGACGGATGGACACGTCGCTGAGTTCGTTCCTGAACTACATGCGACGTTTTAAGAATACGTTTGATGCGCATCCGCAACATACGCGCACGCATAAGCCGGAGGTGTTGTTCACCGCCATGTATCCGGCGATGCATATGTTCTACCCGGTGTGGCAGAAAGTGCTGAATTCCGCGGATATCAATCCTGCTGAAGCCGCGTGGATCAACGAGCAGATGAAACTGGCGGAGGCGCAAGGCAAGCAGCTGTACGACGAGACCCCCACCGACGAAGTCTACGACGAAAAGCACGAAAAGTAGCTAGATATACGAGCCCCCTCTGCTTATGCAAGCTCCCTCTGATAAGGGAGCTGTCGAATGAAGTGAGACTGAGGAAGAGACTGCGACGCAGTCGCTAAAACATTGAATCGGACGCAGGCCGATACCTATTATTCAGCGGCTACGCCGCAACTTCTCTCCCTCAGTCAGCTACGCTGACAGCTCCCTCATCAGAGGGAGCTAATGTTTACTGTCATTGACTGATCACATCAGCGACTTGTAAATCGCGAGGATGTCCTCTTCGGTTGCCTGACGCGGGTTGCCGGGGGTGCACACGTCGTTGAAGGCATCGTGAGCCAGCGGCTCAAGGTCGGCCTCGGTGGCGCCCACTTCGGAAATCGTGGTCGGGTTCTTCAGATCCACGGTCAGCTTGTGGACGGCCTGCACGGCCTCTTCGCGCACCTTCTCCAGGTCGCCGGTGTAGGCGTCCTCAACACCGAACGCATCGGCGATGTCGCGGTACTTCTCACCGGTGAAGTCCTTGTTGTATTCCATGACCGGGGCCAGCAGAATACCGTTGGCCACACCGTGGGCCACGCCCAGACGGCCGCCCAGCGGGTGAGCCATGCCGTGCACCAGACCGAGGCCCACGTTGGAGTAGGCCATACCGGTGATGTAGGAGGCGTAGGCCATCTGCTCGCCGGCCGGAATGTCGCCGTCGGCGGACTTGGCCAGGTTCTTGGCAATCATGCGGATGGTCTGCATGGACAGGCAGTCGGACAGGCTCCAGGCACCCGGGGTAATGTAACCCTCGATGGCGTGGGTCAGGGCGTCAAGTCCGGTGGCGACCTTCAGGCCGCGCGGCATCGAGTCGGTCAGATCCGGGTCCACGAAAGCGACGATCGGGATGTCGTGCGGGTCGACGGCCACGAACTTGCGCTTGTTGGCCGTGTCGGTGACCACGTAGTTGATGGTCGTCTCCGAGGCGGTGCCGGCGGTGGTCGGCACGCCGAAGATCGGCACGGACGGGTTCTTGGTATCCGCGACGCCTTCCAGGGAGAGCACATCGGCAAACTCCGGGTTGGCGGTGATGATGCCGATGCCCTTGCAGGTGTCTTGCGGGGAGCCGCCGCCCAGGCCGATCAGGAAGTCCGCACCGGACTCGGCGAACTTGGCGACGCCGTCCTTGATGCACTCGACCGGCGGGTTCGGCTTGACGTTGGAGAACACCTCGTACGGCAGGCCGGCCTCATCCAGAACCTTGGTGACCTTCTCGGCGGTGCCGGTCTCCAGCAGCACCGGGTCGGTGACGATAAATGCCTTGGTGAAGCCGTGCTGCTTGGCGACGGCCGGAATCTCCTTGATCGCGCCACGTCCGAAGTATGCAGTCTGGTTGAAAATCATGCGGTACACCATAGGGGCTCTCCTTTTGAGCTAGTGTCTTAACTGGTGGTCCACTCTGTCTTTGAGTGGTCCAACGGTTCCCCAGTCTACTCCGCGCATGAGCATTCACCTGAAAACACGCTGAAAGAACAACACTGAAAATAATGGCAAGAAATGGCGGAATTCCGCACTTGTCGAATTATTGTCCATTGACCAAACCAGTTCCATCGCCCGAAATCTCAACGATAAGACCATTTTCCGGAGTCATCTGACGCTCTCCGAGAAACTCGTCTCTCATCCGCCTACTTCGCGCGTAGCGCAATCAATATGCGAGATGCCTAATTCCATTCGTGCTTCATCAGCCGAACGCGAACTGGTTCACCAGATGGTGTATTCAACGGTTTCAGTCTCCTGAAGAGGACTAAGATACCTCGACAGTTGGGGTGATCATCATAAGAGAATGAGGTAGATAATGGCAAATGGCAAGGCTATGACGGTCGGCGAGATGGCGTCCCTGTTTCTCGACCCCGCCACTCCCGTTCGTATCGACGCTTTCGACGGCTCGCATTTCGGCCCGGCAGACGCGGATTTGAAGGTCAAAATCGCCACGCCGAACTGCATGTACCAGCTACTCGCGCACCCGAATGAAATCGGCATCGTGCGCTCATACATTCTGGGCGATTTCGACGTGGACGGCATTGACTACGCCGACCCGTATCCGGCGATGCGCAAGCTGGTGTCGCTGTCCAAATACGTTCGCCCACTCACTCCCACATCAATTGCCCGCGTATCTGCCGGCATCCTGAGCCATGGCTTCAAGAAGCCGCCGGTGCCCGCCACCGAGGGCCCGAGCAAGTTCGCCCGTATCAAGCGTGGCCTGATGCCGCACACCGAAAAGGCCGATTCGGAAACCGTCAGCTTCCACTACGACATGTCCAACGAGTTCTACGCCGACTTCCTTGGATCCTCCATGACCTACACCTGCGCGGTATTCGACAACGAACACATGAGCCTTGAAGACGCACAGGCCAACAAACTGCGCCTGATTCTCGACAAACTGGACTTGCAGCCCGGCCAGCACTTACTGGACATCGGCTGCGGCTGGGGTTCGATGGTCATCACCGCCGCCCGTCGCGGCATCAAGGCGCTCGGCGTCACCCTCTCCAAGGAACAGGCCGCGTACGCCAACGAATGGATCGCCCGTGAAGGGCTGCAGGATCTGGCCGAAGTGCGTGTGCAGGACTACCGCGAGGTGCCTGAGCACGACTTCGACGGTATCTGCTCGATCGGCATGATGGAGCACGTAGGCGTCAAGAACTACCAGAGCTACTTCGAAGAGATGTTCCGCCTTCTGAAGCCGATGGGCCGACTGCTGAACCACCAGATCACCATCAGCCATGACAAGCCTCACGGCAAGCCCGGTACCGACGAATTCCTCGACCGTTACATCTTCCCGGACGGTGATCTCGGCGCGCCCGGCTTCATCGAATCATGCATCCATGACGCCGGCTTCAACGTGGTGCATCAGGAGAACCTGCGCCAGCACTACGCGCTCACCCTGCATCACTGGAACCAGAACCTCTCCGAGCATTGGGACGACGCGGTCAAGCAGGTCGGCTTTGAACGCGCCAAGGTATGGGGTATGTACATGGCCGCCTGCGCTCTGAACTTCGAGCTCGACGGCATCCAGATCCACCAGTTCCTGTCCGTCAAGCCGGATCGCGTGGGCCACCCGAACGGCAAGTGGTACCCCCTGCGCCAATGGTGGCAGGCCTGACTCCGTTTCTGTGGGACGGCACGCGGTTTTTACCATTGTTCATCTGCCGTCCCACACGATTCTCTTCGCACGCGCATTTCGCGGGTGCTTTTTCTGCAATACTGACTCTATGAGCGCCACAGCCCCGAACTACAACCACACTGTCACCGCCTGCTTCGTGGGATACATCACTCAGGCGGTAATCAATAACTTCATGCCATTGCTGTTCGTCACGTTCGCGGCGACACTCGGCATCGACATGGCGCGGCTTTCCGCCCTCATCACCGTCAACTTCGTCACCCAACTGGTCGTGGACGTGCTGGCCGGCAAGTTCGTGGACCGCATCGGATACAAGCCGTGCATTATCGCCGCCCACCTGGCCGCCCTTGCCGGACTGCTGGCGTTGGGCCTGCTCCCACCGCGTGCCGGACCCGTATCTCGCGATTCTGGCGGCGATTTTCCTCTACGCGCTCGGCGGCGGACTCATCGAGGTCATGGTCTCCCCCATCGTCGAGGCCTGCCCGAGCGAACACAAGGCCAAGGCGATGAGCCTGCTGCACTCCTTCTACTGCTGGGGCCAGCTCGGCACCGTGGCCATCTCCACGCTGTTTCTGTTTGCGTTCGGCACCGGCTCATGGCCGGTTCTCGCTTGCTTGTGGGCGATTGTGCCTGCCATCGGCATCGCGATGTTCGCTGGCGCTCCCATGCCGCGCATTGTGCCGGAAGGCACGGCGACCATGCGGTTCGCCGACTTGTCGAAGAAGCCGGTGTTCTACCTGATGTTCCTTATGATGCTGTGCGCGGGCGCGGCCGAACAGGGCATGAGCCAGTGGGCCAGCGCGTTCGCCGAGTCCGGTCTGGGCGTGACCAAGGTGATTGGCGACTTGGCGGGACCTACCGCATTCGCCCTGATGATGGGCCTGTCCCGCACGATTTACGGAGTGCTGGGGCATCGACTGGATCTCACGGCATTCATTGCCAGCAGTTCCGTACTGTGCGTGGCCATGTATCTGACCGCAGCCCTAACCACGGCACCGGTACTGGGTCTGCTTGCCTGTGCGCTCACCGGTTTTTCAGTGGGTATTATGTGGCCCGGAACGTTCTCGATGGCTGCAGACGCCATGCCCGGTGGCGGTACGCTGATGTTCGCGCTACTAGCCGTGGCCGGCGACCTCGGATGCGCCGGCGGCCCTGCCGTAGTGGGACTGGTGGCCTCTGCCAATGGCGACAGTCTTAAGACCGGGTTGCTGTTCGGATCGATGTTCGCATTGGTGCTGTTGGCGTGCGTAGTTGCGGCGAGGAAGACAGTTGTTGGCGAACGCGAGCCTTTGCATTGACCGGCCAGCCCGCCATTTTGGCCTATAACCCCCGCCGGAGTAGGTACGCGACGGACATGCAAAAGCCCCGCACAAGACGGGGCTTCATTGTGGTGGCTCCGAACGGCGTCGATCCGTTGACCTAGCGATTTTCAGTCGCTCGCTCTACCAACTGAGCTACAGAGCCATGAACAGTCAAAAACCCGGATAATCCGGGCTTCATAACCATTCCAGCGACCCCGGCCGGACTTGAACCGGTGACCTCCGCCGTGACAGGGCGGCGCTCTAACCAACTGAGCTACGGGGCCATTGTTCTCACTTGCGTGAGGCAACAGATGTATATATTACTGAAATTCGCCAGTCATGCAAACTTCGGCGTGTTCCGCATAATTTCAAGGTTTTTGCTATCACCAGCACGCGAACACGTCTGCCACAAACATCCACAAAACGACGAAGGGCGCGACCGGAACCCCGGCCACGCCCTTATGGACGAAAACGCTTCGCGGCATCCACCGCAAAGTGACCGTCAATCTCAGTCAGCCTGCTTCCAGGTGTCGACGTCGATGTGGTGTTCGGGGTTGGCCTGCCAGGCATCCCACGCGGACTTGACGATGTCTTCCACGTCGTACTTGGCGTGCCAGCCCATCTCCTCGTTGATGCGCTTCGGGGAGCCGATCAGGTGCGGCGGATCGCCGGCGCGGCGGCCCATGACGGTCTCCTTGAACGGCAGACCGGTGACCTTCTTGACCTCATCGACGATCTGGCGCACGGAGGTGCCCTCGCCGGTGCCGACGTTGAACGCGTCATACTTGCGCTCGTCGCGGTCCAGATACTTCAGCGCGGCGATATGCGCGTCGGCCAGATCGGACACGTGGATGTAGTCGCGCACGCAGGTGCCGTCCGGAGTCGGGTAGTCATCGCCGAAGATCGCCGGGGCCTTGCCCTTCTTCAGACGGTCGAACAGCATCGGGATGAGGTTCAGGATGGCCGGATCCTCAAGTTCCACCGGGCCGCAGCCGGCCACGTTGAAGTAACGCAGGCCGCAGAAGCGGATGCCATACGGTTCCTCGCAGGCGCGGGCCATCCACTCGCCGAACAGCTTGGTCTGGCCGTACGGGTTGATCGGCAGCATCGGCACGACGTCTTCCGGCACCACATCGACCGGCGGCACGCCGTAGGTGGCGGCGGAGGAGGAGAAGACGAGCTTCTTGGCGCCGGAATCGCGCATGCCGATCAGCACGTTGAGCATGCCGTTGAGGTTCTGCTGGTAGTACCACAGCGGCTTCTCGACGGATTCGCCGACCTGCTTGCGGGCCGCGAAATGAATCACGGAATCGACGCCTTCGGCCTTCATGATCTCCGCGAGGCGCTCGCCGGCGCCCGGAGCGGCGATGTCCATGCCGTACAGGCGGGAGCCTTCGATGCGAGTGGGCTTGCCGTAGCTCAGATCGTCGACGACGACAACCTTTTCGCCGGCCTGATGAAGTGCGTGAACGACGTGGGCGCCGATGTATCCGCACCCACCAGTGACGAGAACTGTCATGTTCTGGCCTTTCCTTCAAATGAGCGGTGAACTTTGATGATTTGAAAAAAATGTCAACCATTGTTCACTTTTTGCTCAGATTTGTTACCTTTTGAACAATTTGAGTATAGCACGTGAACACGAACGCACATAACTCGTTCGTTCCTGCGTTTCCTCTATAAATTAGGGTATGCAACAAGACGAAAACACGCCGAATAATGGCCGTGAAATAGAAGAAAACGTGCCAGACGTACAACCGACAGTCGATGGCAGGCCTGCTCTTTACGGCCGCAAAGTACTGTCCTTCGTGCGCCGCTCTGCGCGCCTTGATGCGCGACTGCAACGTGCATGGGACGCCTACGCCGATACGTATCTGCTGAACATCAACGCGGGCGAAGGGTCCCTCGACGTGCGTGAGGGTTTCGTGTTCGACCAAGCCTATATCCGCGAAACGTGGGGCAATACCAATCCTCTGATCGTGGAAATCGGCTCCGGACAAGGCGAGAACGTCGTTGCCGCCGCAGCCGCCCGGCCGGACGTCAACTTCCTTGCGCTGGAAGTCTACGATCCGGGCGTGGCGCACACGCTGCTGCTCGCCGGCAAGCAGAACCTGAAGAACCTGCGGATCGCCCAGATCAACGCGCCAGAACTGTTCAAGGCGGCCGTCGACGGCTCGATCGCCGAAGTGTGGACGTTCTTCCCCGACCCGTGGCCGAAGATGCGCCATCACAAGCGCCGCATCGTACAGCCCGAGCTCGCCGCGGACATCCACCGCGCGTTGACGGACGAAGGCGTGTGGCGCATCGCCACCGACATCGAGGATTACGCGCTGCACGTCCATGAGGTGATGGACGGGCTGGACGGCTTCCATAACGACGGCGCATTGACCGTGAGCCTGCCCGTCGAGCACGTCGGCAAAGGCAACGCGGATGAGGCGGCCGCATTGCGACACGCCGATTTCGCTGAATCCGAGCGATTCGATGGCCGTGTTTTGACCAATTTCGAGAAGAAGGGACTTGCCGCCGGGCGCGTGATTCACGATTTCACCTATCGTCGCGTGTAATGCGATAAGGCTTGGAATTTCAGTGTTTTACGAGGATTCCTGTCTTATTGTGGCGGTGTGTGACACCGGCGCGACACGCCGAGGTTTGCATGTCGGCCAGATTCGCGTATAGTAGGGCAAGTTGTCAAGCGGAAACGCTGAAAGCGCCCCCTTCGTCTAACGGTTAGGACACCAGACTTTCAATCTGACAACGAGAGTTCGACTCTCTCAGGGGGTACGTACCTTGGAAACAAGGTGGCAATGGCCGCGTAGCTCAGTTGGTTAGAGCGCCGCCCTGTCACGGCGGAGGTCACCGGTTCAAGTCCGGCCGTGGTCGCTGGAACAGCGCAAGTTGTTCATGGCTCTGTAGCTCAGTTGGTAGAGCGAACGACTGAAAATCGTTAGGTCAGCGGATCGATGCCGCTCGGAGCCACTAGATACACCCCGGAGCAATCTCGGGGTTTTGTTTTTCTCGCATATCTTTTCCGATTTACCTGCGTGATTTCCGCTCGTTTTCCAGCACAAGCGCCATCCGAACCATATCGGCGAAAGACATACGCCCATTACCCCCAACGAAGAGGGATGTTCTGTCCCCTCTGTTGCTAAACTATGGTGCAGGTAGACAAGGGGTTGACGGCTGTACTGTTCCATGATGTTGACCTCTAAACGGGTGTATCCCTGGGGTGAGGCGAGTGGAGATACTGTTAATCGGCAACACCGACTTCGTGACGAAGCAGTGGATCGAGCACACGTTCCCCCAAGACAAGGTGGTGGTGGCCCTCCGCAAAGGGACCGAATCCAGCGGCGAGGATCTCAAAATCATCGACATGCCCGACCGTGACGCCGTGTCGGAAGTGTTCTCCAACTACGAATTCGATCGAATCGTCTACTAAGATCTGACGCCCCGCAGCGAACGTGACGGCGACCTGGGCTACCTGCGCCGACTGCTGCACACCGTCCGCAATCGCAAGGTCCAGATGCTGATGGTGAGCGGGCCGGAATCGGAATTCACCTATCCGCAGGAAACGGACGTGCACGAGACCAGCAAAAGCCTGATGTCGCGTGCCGGCGAAGAGCTCGGCCTGTACTATGCGCGCACCTACGATCTGGAAGTGAAGATCGTGCGCTGCCCCTATCTGTACGCGCCGCAACGCAATGGCGTCACCGCATATTTCAACGGCTTGTTCGAACAGGCACAAGCGGGAGAACTGCGCTTCCATGAACGCGCCGAACAACGCACCTGCTTCCTATGCGCCGACGATCTGGCCGAACTTATCTACCGCATATTCGACGACTGGACCGCCGACAGCGAGCTGTTCCACGTTCCGAACATGTTCGACTTCACTTACGGCGAGTTTGGGAACGCTGATCGCGGATAGTTTCCGGGAACAGGTCGTATACGGCGAGGACCGTCCGCAGGCATACCCCGCCGACGACCACGAATTGCGATTGCGGTACGGCTTTTCGCCACGATACTCGCTTCGCGAGGATTTTCCGCACGTCATCGAAGGCTGGTTGAAGCTCCGCGAGAACAAAACCGACAAGTATCCGGTATGGGATTTCCTACGCAGCCACAACAAATGGTGGACCGTGCTGGAAATCATCGGCGCGTTCCTGCTGACGGAATGGCTCCGCACTTTTACACAAGGCAACAGCCAGCTGGAAACCGTGGACCTGCGATTGCTGTTCGTGGTGATCGTCGGCACCATCTACGGGCTGCATGCCGGCGTGTTCGCAGCCGTACTGGCCTGCGCCGGCGTGGCCATGTCCTACGCGTCGCAGGGCGCGTCCTTCGCCCCGTTGTTCTACGACACATCGAACTGGCTTGCCTTCGTCATTTATTTCGTGGCCGGATCGGTATGCGGCTATGTGCAGTCACGCAACCAGGAGAGCGTGAGGTTCGTGCGCGACGAGAACGGGTTGTTGCGCAATCGTCTGGACTTCCTGCGCGGGCTGTATCAGGATGTGCTCGACGACCGCAGACAGTTGCGCGACCAGATCATCGGCAGACGCGACAGTTTCGGCAAACTGTACGCCGTGACCCGAGAATTGGACGAAGTGCAACCGCAGAAGCTGTACCATACGGCGATCCGCATCATGCAGGAAAGCCTCGATAGCGACAGCCTCGCTATCTTCCGAGTGGACAACAGCGGACAGTTCGCCCGTCTTGTGGCGGCGAGCCCACGGTTCGACGTCGGCAGCTTCCGCTCCGTACGCGTCTCGGATTACGGTGAAATCATCACCGCGCTGGAACACAACGGCATATGGGTGAACCGAACGTTAAAGGACAAATTCCCGATGTACGCCGTCGGCGTGCGTGACCGTGGCGAACTGGCCGTGATCATCACCATGGGAGAGGCCAAACCGGACCAGATGAACCTGTACTTCCAGAATCTGTTCAGCATCATGTGCGGTCTGGTCGAATCGGCCATGATCAGGGCCTTCGAATACGAGGACGTGGCGCGCCGGTCCATGCTGGTGCCGGGAACGAACCTGCTGAAGCCAGAAGCGTTCCTGCCGAAGGCGCTGGCTGCCAACGACCTCAAACACGACCATATGGGCGACCATCTGCTGCTCAAAGTCGAATGCGAGGGAAACCTTGAGGACGCGGACTCCCTGCTGATGCAAAGCATCCGCCAGACCGATGAGGCCGGCATGCTGACGGATGACGGCGTGTATCTGCTGATGAACCAGGCGGGGGAGAAGGAACTGCCGATCATCCTCAAACGTCTGACCCGTTCCGGCTTGCACTGCTCCTACGTTCCGCAGACCCAAGAGGATGCCCTGCTTTCCGAAGCCCAATCGCATATCGCGCAAGCCGACGATGGGGGTGAAAGCTGATGGGGTCGACGACTATCGCCGCGTTGATCATCATCGCCGTGCATCTGTTGGTCTGCATGACGCTGTGTCTGCTGCACCACGTCGGAGTGCTGAAAGTCGATGGACTGCTGCTCCCGTTCATGGCGTTGATTCCCCTATGGGGGCCGTTGAGCGTGGCGCTCATGCATTCGCGTGCCGTGCTTCGTGGGGGACGACGGATTCCCGCCGGTCTGCAGGAACTGAAGGTCGAGGATCAGGAACAACGCAACATTCTTGTGGACGACCGTACGGATTACGCCAACACCGTGCCGTTGGAAGAGGCGCTGATCGTGGACAATCCACGGCAGCGTCGTAATCTGATGCTGTCCATTCTTAACGAGAATCCCGGCCAATACGCCAATCTGCTCTCCCAAGCCCGTCTGAACGAGGACGTGGAAGTCGTGCATTACGCGGCCACGGCCATGGCGCAGATCAGCGCGAAGGAAGACATCGCGTTGCAGCAACGCATGGAGGAATACGAGCGGAACCGCGATTCGGACGAGGCGCTCGACCGGTACCGTGAGGCGCTCGAACACTACTTGAAATCCTCCATGGAACAGGGGTATGCCAGAACGTTGCAGATGCGCCGATACGCCGACCTGCTCGCCGAACGGTTCAAACGGCATAACGACTACCGCACCGTATGCTCGTTGGCGAAGACGCAGATGGATCTCGGTTCGTTCGATGCCGCGTCTCGCACCATCGACGCGGCGCTGTCCGCATGGCCGCGTCAAGGTGACGTCTGGCTGATGAAACTGCGATTGGAAGCCGCACGTCACGATGGCGAGGCGGTGCAACGCACCGTCCGGCACATCAAGGACGACCACATCTACCTTGGCGGCCGAGGCCACGACATCCTGCGATTCTGGCTCGGCGACAAGGAGGCTGGGCGCGCATGATACGTTCCGCATGGCGCATATGGAAGCGCTTCCGTTGGAAAAACCTGGTCCGCGTGTGGGCCGTATTCATGGCCATCGCTTTGGTGCTGTTGGCGCAAACCTTGGGCATCCACTACGGCGCGACGAAATTCACTTTGAAATACATGGCCCGTAACGAGGCCATTCCGGCCCAGAACGCCATCATGGGCAGCGCGCCACGAACCTGATGCTCGTGGATAGTTCCCAGGATGGTGTGGACGAGGCCGAAGCCATGATGAAACAGGTGCTGCTCGACATGAAAGTGCCGACCGCCACCGTGGATTTGGCCAAAACCGATCCCGACGACATCCCCTCATTGAATCGGTACCGCACCGTGCTGATCGTCATGCCGGAACTTGATTCGCTGGGGGATGAGCTGGTGTCCATCATGAGATGGGTTGAAGGCGGCGGCAACATGATGCTTGCCATGACGCCTGAAAAAACAGGCTATCTGGACGCGATCGGGCCTCAAATCGGCATCGAATCCTCCGCATACGACTACGTGATGACCAAAGGCATCAAGCCTGCCAGGGACTTTATGCTGGGTGGCGGGCACACCTACATGTTCAGTGGCCCGTTCAAATCGTCGTTGAGTCTGAACCTCAATGAGAAGGCCACCGTCGAAGCGGTCAGTGCCAACGGCCATACGCCACTGATCTGGAGTGCCGATGTGCGTTCCGGACGAACCGTGACCTGCAATATCGGCATCTATGGCAAGGTGGTGCGCGGCTTCTATGCCTCCGCGTTCAGCCTGCTGGGTTCCGCCACGGCATACCCGGTCATCAACAGCGCCGCGTTCTATCTGGACGATTTTCCATCCCCGGTCCCCAGCGGAGACGCCACCTACATCAAACGCGACTACGGCATGAGCATCGCCGACTTCTATTCGAAGGTCTGGTGGCCGGACCTGACCAAACTCGCGGAACGCTACGGTATTCGGTTCACCGGCGTGATGATCGAGAATTACGGGGACGATACGAAAGACGCTCCCGTACGGCAGAAGGACGAATCGCATTTCAGCTATTTCGGCGGACTGCTGCTCAAACAGAACGGCGAAATCGGCTACCATGGCTACAACCATCAGCCGCTCGTACTGCCGAACACCGATTATGGCGACGAATACGCGTACCATCAGTGGCCGAATCGCAAAGCTGTCGTCGCCTCGCTGCGCGAGCTGATCGCATTCCAAAAGTCCGTGCTGCCGGCGGCCACAGCGTCGGTATATGTGCCGCCGTCCAACATCCTGTCCAAGGAAGGACGGCAGACAATCGGACGAGACGTGCCCGAAATCCGCACCATCGCCAGCACCTACCTGCCAAGCGACAGCAAACTGCCTTACGTGCAGGAATTCGGTGTGGCCGATGACGGCATCGTCGAGGCGCCGCGCATCGTCTCCGGCGGCATGGTGGGAGATTACATGCGGCTCGCCGCAGAATCCGAACTGAACATGCATTTCGTCAGCACCCACTTCATGCATCCGGACGACATGCTCGACCCTGACCGTGGCGCGAAAGAAGGCTGGGCGGTCTACAGAAAAGGCCTTGAGAACTATCTCGACTGGCTTGAAGCGTCCGCACCGTCTATCCGCATGCAGACAGGCACGGAATGCGCGTCCGCGGTGCAACGCTTTTCTGGACTGACTGTCAAGATGAGGGAATCCGCCAATGAGTGGGAATTCGACTTGGGCAATTTCAAGGACCAGGCTTGGCTGCTGCTCCGCGCGAACCATGGCACGCCCGGCAGAATCCAAGGCGGAAGCATGATCCGGATGACGGGGAATCTGTACCTCATCAAGGCCACGGACTCCACAGTGCACGTCGAACGCAAGGCTGGAGGCGCGGCATGAGAATCTGCCTGGTATTGGAAGGTTGCTACCCGTACGTGCATGGAGGCGTGTCCACATGGATGCACAGCTACATCACCGCCATGAAGGAACACGAGTTCGTGCTGTGGGTGATCGGCGCGAAAGCCAAGGACCGTGGCAAATTCGTGTACGACCTTCCATCCAACGTGGTGGAAGTGCATGAGGTGTTCCTCGACGACGCGTTGCGTCTGAGCGGTGAACATGCGAAAGTGATCTTCACCGACGAGGAAGTCAAGGCACTGCGTGAGCTGGTGAATCTGAGCGATCCCGACTGGGACGTACTGTTCAACCTGTTCCACAACAAAGGCGTGCATCCGCTGTCGTTCCTGCAAAGCAACGAATTCATCGACCTGTTTACGAAGATCTGCATGGAGGAATACCCGTACGTCGCCTACGCGGATGCGTTCCACACCGTGCGATCCATGCTGCTGCCGGTGCTGTACCTGATGACGGGAGAAGTGCCGAAAGCGCAGATCTACCATGCCATCTCCACCGGTTACGGCGGCCTGCTGGCATGCTTGGGCGGCAGTATCAACCACGCACCCGTATTACTAACCGAACATGGCATCTACACGCGCGAACGCGAGGAGGAGATTCTTTCCGCCGAATGGGTTGCGCCCGCGTTCCGGCAACGGTGGATCCGTTTCTTCGCCATGCTGTCACAGGAGATCTACCGTAGGGCATGGCGTGTGACCAGCCTGTTCGGCCGCGCTCGCCAGACCCAGATCGACATGGGCGCTCCGGCAAGCAAATGCCTGGTCATTCCCAACGGCATCCAATACGAACGGTTCTGCGACATTCCACTCAAGCCTGAGGACGGTTGGGTGGATATCGGCGCCGTGGTACGTCTGGCTCCCATCAAGGACGTGAAAACCCTCATCCACGCGTTCAGCGAACTGTCGAACCGCGTGGACAATGTCAGGCTGCACATCCTCGGTGGTGTGGACGACCAGGACTATGCCGACGAATGCTATGAGCTGGTGAAACAGCTTGAAGTGAAGAACCTTGAATTCACCGGACGCGTGAATGTGGTCGAATACATGCGCAAACTGGATTTCACGGTGCTGACCAGCATCTCCGAAGGCCAGCCTCTGTCGGTGTTGGAATCGTTCGCGGCGGCCCGCCCTTGCGTGACCACCGACGTGGGCTGCTGCCGTGAACTGCTGGAAGGCGAGGAAGGCGACGACCTCGGCGTGGCCGGCTTCTATGTGCCTCCGATGTACCGCGAGGGCCTTGCCCGCGCCATGGAACGCATGTGCGCGAGCCGCAAGCTGCGCGAAGCCATGGGCCAAGTGGGACGCGAACGCGTGAAAACCTACTATCGGCATGAGCGCATGCTTGACGAATACCGTGCGCTGTATCTCGATACCGCCGACCATTACGGGTTGGAGCACTGATATGGCGGGAATCGGATTCGAACTCAAGAAACTGTTCCACCGCAAGGGCCTGGTCGCCATGGTGCGCGCCTACGGTTATGCCGGTGTGATCTGCACCGGACCGATGCTGCTGGGCATCCTGCTGCAGTTCGGCGTGCTGGCGGTCAGCGGTTGGTGGCACGTGCCCCGCGCGGACCAGAATCTGCTGGTCTGCATGATCACGTACACGCTGCTCGCCTCATTGGTGTTGACCAGCTTCCTGTCCATGCCGGTGACGCGTTTCCTTGCGGACATGCTGTTCGAACATCATGAGGAGACCATTCTTCCATCGTTCTGGGGATCCACGACCCTCATGCTGGCGGTGGGTGCGGTGCTGTACGCGGTGTTCCTGCTGTTTTCCGGCGCGATCCTCATGCAGGGGTTACTCTGCCTATGGCTGTTCCTGGAAATGATCGTCAATTGGAATGCGATGAGCTATTTGACGGCCATCAAGGATTACCAAGGCATCATGTGGTCGTTCGTCGCGGCGGTGGTCGTGGCGTTCCTGTCCGCATGCGCGATGATGGCGCTGGGCCTGCCGCAGGTGGAAAGCCTGCTGGCCGCAGTGGCGTTCGGCTACGGCGTGATGATGGTCTGGGACGTGGTGCTGCTGCACCGGTATTTCCCGCAAAGCTCGGAAAGCCCGTGGACGTTCCTCGCATGGCTGGACCGGTTCCTGCCGCTCGCCCTGACGGGACTGCTGACCACCCTCGGCTTGTTCTCCCACTTGGTGATCACCTGGTGTGGTCCGCTTGGCGTGCATGTGAAGGGACTGTTCTACGGTGCCCCCTACTATGATGTGCCCGCATTACTGGCGTTCCTGACGATTCTGATCACCACCGTGAATTTCGTGGTGTCGGTGGAAGTCAATTTCTATCCGAAATACCGTGCCTACTACGCGCTGCTCAACGACGGCGGCACCGTGAAGGACATCGTGGTGGCCGAACGCGAGATGCTCGCCGTGCTCAACCGTGAGCTGTACTACACCGCGTTGAAGCAGCTGTTCGTCACCGCGGCGGTCATCTCGTTGGAAAAGATGGTGTTGGGCGTGCTGCCGCTCGGTTTCAACGATGGCATGCATGGTTATTTCCGTGTGCTGTGCGTCGGATACGCCCTGTACGCGGTCGGCAACACCGTGCTGATGATTCTGCTGTATTTCACTGATTACTTCGGCGCGGTGTGCTGCGCCGCGATATTCGCCGGGTCGGCCACGGTCTTGACTGTCATTTCGCAGTTCGTCCGGTCACGCTGATCGGGATTCCGGCTTCCTGCTGGGCGCGTCGCGTTCCTGCTGGCCGCGGTCGTGCGATTGGCGGTGTTCACGACAATCTGCCGTATCGTGTGCTCGGCGCGCAGCCGATGTGGCGACCGAAAAGCGCGGATGGTTTACGAAACTGGGCGAAGCGTTGGACGAATTCGGCGAACGGCTGCATGGAACTTTCGGACGGAAGGAATCATGAGGGAAAGCGTGGAAAGCATGGAAAGGAACGGACGAATGACGATGGGTAATCGGCCGTGCGGCCGCAATGCCATATTCAAATGCGTGGCGATCATCGCCACGGTCGTGACGACGTTCTCCTGCGTCGCCTGCGGAAACGCTGCGGACAGTGGTTCCACGGCAGACAAATCGGCGGCGCAATCGCAAGGAAAGCATGAGAAAGTCAAGAAAAGCGCCACGCAGGGGCTTGACGGCGCGCATCTGCGTGACAACGACTCGCTGTACAAGGTGTATGACGACAGCGGTGTGGAAACCATGTATCTGACGGTCTCGCGCGGCAACAAGTCGGAAGGCACCGACCACAGTTGGAGTGAAATCAACCAGTATTCCGTGGATGATTACGCGGCCATGCGCGCCAACCGGTACCAAGTCAACGGTCTGCTGCAGGTCGGCGACGAACAGGGGCCTGTATCCGGCGAACTCGGCTACGGTGAAAAAGCGCCGAACGCCACCGTGCAGGTGCGCGGCCAGTCGTCCAGTCTCAATAAGCAGAAGAACTACAAAATCGAGCTGAAAAGCGGCAAAGGCAAATGGCGCGGGCAGCGCACCATCGCATTGAACAAGCATATGGGCGAAGGGCTGCGATTCCGCAACAAGATGGCATACGACCTGATCCGCGGCATCGACCAGATGATGGGACTACGCACGCAATTCGTGCACCTGTACGTCAAGGACGAAACCTCCGGTTCCAACTCCTTCGACGACTATGGCCTGTACACGCAGGTGGAGCAGCTCAACAAAAGCGCGCTCCAAGCGCACGCCTCGACAAGAACGGCCAGCTGTACAAGGTCAACTACTTCGAATTCCAACGCGACGCGGACGTGATCAGACTCGCCGACGATCCCAAATACAATCTGTCGAAATTCGAGGAGAAGCTGGAGGTCAAAGGCAACAGCGACCATACCAAACTCATCGCCATGCTCAACCAGCTCAACGATTATTCGGTGCCGATGAGCAGCATCCTCGGCAAATATTTCGATACGGAAAATCTCGCATACTGGATGGCGTTCCAGCTGCTGACCGGCAACACCGACACGCAGAGCCGCAACATGTACCTGTACAGCCCTACGAATTCCGACACCTTCTATGTGCTGGACTGGGACAATGACGGCATGCTCATGCGCAAGGAGAACCAGATCCGCAATATCTCCACCGGTTCCAGCTGGGAGCAGGGAGTCAGCAACTATTGGGGCAACGTGCTGTTCAAACGCTGCCTGCAGACCAAATCGTTCCGCGACGAACTCGACAAGGCCGTGAAGCGGGAATACCGCTATATGAGCGCAAAACGCATCAATACGATGGTGGACCACTACGAGTCCATCACCAGGCAGTATTTGTGGAGGACGCCCGATTCCATGTACGAGCCGCTGACGCGCGCCCAGTATGACGAAGTGGCGGGGCAGCTGCACGACGAGGTCGCGCAGAACTACAGGATCTACAAAGAAAGCTTCGACAAGCCCATGCCGTTTTTCATCGACGCTCCACAGGCCGCAGACGGCAAACTCAAATTCAGCTGGGACACCTCGTACGATTTCCGTGGCGAGGATCTGAGCTACGACGTCACCGTCGCCAAGGACTATCTGTGTGAGGACGTCATCTTCTCCAAAACCGATCTGGCATTGCCGGAGACGGTGACGGACCTGCCAGGCGACGGACAGTATTTCATACGAGTGCGGGCGCGCAACGCCTCCGGCAAGACGCAGGACGCCTTCGACTACTACATGACCGACACCGGCAAGACGTACGGCACGAGATGCTTCTACATCAAATCCGGGAAGATAGTGGAGGATGTCAATGCGCGGTGATGGCGGGGCGTCGAAACTGCTGGAACGGGTCCGCCGTCGTGTCGGCGAGGAGCTTTCCATGCCTCCGCGCCGCTGTGAGGAACATTACCGGCATGAGCTCAAGTATCTGATTTCGTACGGGCAGAAAGCCGATCTGAACTTGCGTTTGGCTCCGTTGCTTGAACAGGACAGCCACGCGCGTGGCGGCTGCTATATGATTCGCAGCCTGTATTTCGACGATTATTGGAACACCGCCTACCAGGAGAAGGTGGACGGCGTGCTGATGCGCAAGAAATACCGTATCCGTATTTACGATTACAGCGACCGCGTGATCAAGTTGGAGCGCAAGCGCAAGCGCGACAGCTGGATATACAAAGAGGACGCGTCGCTCACGCATGGGCAGTTCGATCGGATATTGGCCGGCGACGTCGGATTTTTGGAACACAGCGAAGAGCCGTTGTGCCGGGAATTCTATGTGGAATACATGAGCAATGTGCTGCGGCCGCGGGTGATCGTCGATTACGAGCGTGAGCCGTGGATCCTCGACGCGGGCACGGTGCGCATCACCTTCGATATGAACGTGCGCGCGGCGGTGGATGGATTCGACGTTTTCGACCGTAGTCTGCCCACTCTGCCGGTACTTGAGCCGGGCAAGCTGGTGATGGAGGTCAAATTCACCGAATTCCTGCCGCAGATCGTGCGTGACATTCTGCCAGGCAAGGCGCAGGAGATAACGGCCGCCTCGAAATACGTGCTGTGCTATGACAAAGCCTCGTATCTGCGGGGTTTCGACTACTGGCAGGAAGGCTGGAACGTGCCGAGCGTGTGACTTGAGCGCACCGGTCGGACGTATCGCGGAAGACCGAAAACAGACGGACGAAAACGCGCAGCCGAAAACATCGGCAATCGTAGAAAACGTAATAACCGAACAATCGCAAAAGAGAAAGCGAAACCATGAGCGTAAACGACATGATCAAGAAATCGGTGCTGAACTCCTTCAGCCAATACAACGTGCCCAAAATGGCGCTGGCCCTGCTGGTGGCGCTGCTGGTGGGCATCGTCATCTACTGCGTATACCGGCGGTTCTACACGGGCGTCGTGTATTCGCGCAGCTTCGCGGTGACGCTGGTGGGCATGTGCGTGCTCACCTGCATGGTCACATTGGCCATCAGCACGAACATCGTGATCTCGCTTGGTATGGTGGGCGCGTTGTCCATCGTGCGTTACCGTACCGCCGTGAAGGATCCGATGGACCTGCTGTACCTGTTCTGGGCCATCACGTCCGGCATCGCGGCCGGCGCGGGCATGTATCTGCTGGTGGTGGTCGCCGGCGCGGTGATGATCGGCATGCTCGCCCTGTTCTATTCGCATCAGGACAAGGGCCGCGTGTACATCGCGGTGATCCATTACGCTTCCGACGCGGTCGGGGACGACATCACGCGCGCGTTCGGCCGCACGAAGTTCTTCGTCAAATCCAAAACCATGCGTGGCGACCATGTGGAGATGGCCGTGGAAGTGTTCTGCGACGACAAGGACATGACGTTCGCCGAGCGGATTCGTGCCATCGAGGGTGTTGAGGACGTCACCCTGATACAGTACAACGGTGAATATCACGGATAGGACGTGGTGACAGGAAGGAATCTGTTTGGCTGACACACCGGAAATGGGCAGGACGCCGTCCACCGACGAGCTTGTGCCGGAGCTGACGTTCGACGAGATCGACCGTGCGTTCGACAACAACGAGTTCTGCTTCTACCTGCAGCCCAAATGCAATGCGGCTACGGGTGCCATCGTCGGTGCCGAGGCGCTGGTGCGTTGGAACCACCCCAAATATGGTGTGGTATCTCCGGGCAGGTTCGTTCCCATGCTGGAACAGGCCGGACAAATCTCCCGACTGGACGTGTTCGTATGGCGTTCCGTGGTCCGGATGCTGGCACGTTGGGAACGTGAGGGCCGCAATCTGGTGCCGATTTCCGTGAACGTCTCCATGGTGGACATCGACCAGATGGATGTGGCGGACACGCTCACCGGACTGCTGAACGAATACGATGTCGACGCTCGGCTGCTCCAAACGGAAATCACCGAAAGCGCCGTGGCCAGGAACCTGTCCAAAGTGGAAAGCACCATCCGCAAGCTGCATGCGGACAACATCGCGGTGCTGATGGATGATTTCGGATCGGCGTATTCGTCGCTGAACATGCTCAAGGACATCAACGTCGATGTGATCAAACTTGACATGAAATTCATCGACCTCAATGAGGACAATGCCAGCAAAGGGCTGAAAATCGTCGAATCGGTGGTCAACATGGCCAGAAAGCTGCGACTGCTGGTCATAGCCGAAGGCGCACAGACCAAACAGCAGGTCGACCAGCTGCTGTCCGTGGGATGCCGGTACATCCAAGGGTATTACTTCCACGAACCGCTTCCGGTGGGACGGATGGAGAAGCTGTTGGCCGAACGTCCCGACGACCGGCATTTCTGGGATATGTCAAACGATTTCATGCATGGCAGCTATGTGCCCGTCAACGGCCGTACCATGCTTGAGACGTCCGCGCTCGCCGCCAGCACCTTCGAGATTCTGGCCAATGGCGTGGCGGAACTCTCCCGACTGAATGTGAAGACGGGCGAGTACCGCGCGGTCAAACGCGATGGCATACTGCCGACGCCGGAAACCGATGATTTCGAAACCTACGTGCAGACGCTGATCGCCGAACGCGTGGTGCATCCGGACGATGCCGACAGGTTCCGTGCTGATATGGATCTGGCTTCGCTCCGTTCGCTGCTGTTCTCGCAGAAATCCGCGTTCGGAGTGTACCGCAGTGAGGTGCTGGCCAGAACCGGCATGATCTCCTTCGCGGTGATTCCCTCACGTGAATGCTCCGAAAGCGATCCATGGGCCGTGGTGATGGTTGGCCGGAACCTGCCGATAGAGTCCTTTGTCCGGTTGAACGGCGAGGAGTACCGACGGGATTCATTGACGGGGCTGCTCAACCGCAACGCTTTCGACGATGATGTGGAATTCATCCAAGCCACCCATGACAAGCCGTTGACGGTGATGTACATGGATCTGATTGGCCTGCATGAGATCAATAATCATTTGGGTCATGCCAGAGGCGACGTGGTGCTGTGCGAGCTTGCGGACGCGGCGCGCGCCTATTTCGGCGACGATAATATCTACCGCATCGGCGGCGACGAGTTCGTGATCATCAGTTTCGCCCATTCGATGGCGCAGAGCGCCCGACAGATGGGATATATGCGTCAGGAGCTGCTTGATCACGGTTGCGAGCTGTCCGTGGGCATGGCCGAATCCGATGACGGCGAGGATATTCCGGATCTGGTCAACCAGGCGGAAAACGAGATGCGCAAGGACAAGAAGCGCTACTACGCCAGCGGCAGCGGCAAAAGGCAGTTGCGCACGTTGAACAAGCAGCTTGAGGACATCCTGGTACGCAACAAAGACATGGAATCGTTGCTGCAGCATTTGAATACACGGTATTCGATCGCTTATGTGGTCAATCTGCGTGCCGATACGCAACGGCCGGTCGTGGTTCCCGGCTATGTGCAAAAAATGCTTGACAAACATGGCGGTTCCTTCCACGAGATGCTGCTCGACTATTGCGACAAATTGGTGGCGCCGGCCTACCGGGACGGCTTCCGCATGCTGTTCGACTACGATTACGTCCGCGACCGGATATGCAGGGAAGGCGCTATACGGTACGCCTACGTCAGAAACGACGGCGAACGGTTCCTGATTACGATTTTCCCCGACACCCATTCCGTGGACGAGGTCATGTGGGTGTTCGCCAAAGAAGACACGTCGTCCGAAGAATAGGATTTCGGGCATCGGACGGTATGCTGTCCGGTTTTGCCGGTGTTGTGGGATATTGACGAAAAAATTGTGTGTCGTGGGTGCTTCCTCGCATGGAAAAGGGCTTATGATGAAACCGTTGGCCGCGGCAATGGATGCCGTGGTCTTCGCTTGAACACACAGTCGCTTAAAGGAGAGCACTATGGTCTATCGCATGATTTTCAACCAGACCGCGTATTTCGGCCGCGGAGCCATCAAGGAGATTCCGGGCGTCGCCAGGTCCCATGGCTTCACCAAGGCGTTCATCGTCACTGATCCGGTGCTGCTGGAGACCGGCACCGTCAAGAAGGTCACCGACGTTCTTGACGAGGCGGGCATGCCGTATGAGGTGTTCGACAACGTCAAGCCGAATCCGCCGGTCGAGTGCATCCAGGATGGCGTCGCCAAGTTCGCAGCCTCCGGAGCCGACTTCCTGATCGGTCTGGGCGGTGGTTCCCCGCAGGACACCTGCAAGGGCATCGGCATCGTGACTGCCAATCCGGAATTCGCCGACGTGCTGTCCCTTGAAGGCGTGGCCGACACCAAGAACCCGTCCGTGCCGATTTTCGGTGTGCCGACCACCGCTGGCACCGCGTCCGAAACGACCATCAACTATGTGATCACCGACACGGCCAACAAGCGCAAGTTCGTGGCCGTCGACCCGCATGACATCCCAATCGTCGCCTTCGTGGATCCGGACCTGACCGACTCCATGCCGCGCGGCCTCAAGGTCGCCACCGGTCTTGACGCCCTGACCCACGCCATCGAAGGCTATATCACACCGGGCGCGTGGAGCCTGTCCGACTGCCTGTCCATGCAGACCATCCGCATGATCGCCAAGAACCTCGCCAAGAGCGCCGATGGAGACATTCCGGCCGGCGAGCAGATGGCCTACGCCTCCTACATCACCGGCATGGCCTACTCCAACGTCGGCCTCGGTCTGGTGCATGGCATGGCCCACCCGCTGGGCGGCCGCCTCGGCGTGGCGCACGGTGTGGCCAACGGCATCCTGCTGGCCCCGGTCATGGAATACAACAAGGACTTCACCGGCGAGAAGTATCGTGACATCGCCGACGCCTTCGGTATCGCCGATGCCTACACCGGCGACATCGAAACCGTGCGTGAAGAGGCCGTCCAGGCGGTGCACAAGCTCACCGTGGATCTGAAGAACCCGATCAAGATCTCCGAAGTTGGCGCCACCGAAGCCGACCTGGAGCCGCTGGCCCATGACGCCTTCCACGACGTGTGTACGCCGGGCAACCCGCGCCAGGCCACCCAGGAAGACATCCTCGCCATCTACAAGAGCCTGATGTAGGTCCGACTGCGGTAGGCGCAATCGCAAAACCGCAATCGTAAAAACAAAACGGACGGCATCGATCGCATGGTCGGTGCCGTCCGTTCGCTATCCGCGGAAAATACGCCGCGAATAATCGCTATACCTAATCGCTATTCCTCGTGCTTCTCGCTCCACTCCTCATCAGTGGGAGTGTCGTCATACAGCTCATGGCCTTCCTGTTCGGCCAATTCCATCTGCTCGTTGATCCACGCGGCCTCGGCCGGATTGATATCAGCGGTGTTCAACACCTTCTGCCACACCGGATACAGCAGATGCATCACAGGATATAACGCGGTGATGAGGATTTCCGGCTTGTGCTTGCGGTAATGCTGCGGATGCGCGTTGAACGTGTTCTTGAAACGGCGCATATAGTTGAGGAACGATGCCGGAGACGTGTCCATACGACGTGCGCTGATGCCCGCGATCATCCGCGGACAATACACGGTCTTGAGATCCTTGCCCAACAGATGCAGCGAGATGTCGATGTCCTCATGCATCACATCCGCCTTGTCTTGGCAGACCTCGTCGGCGATTTCGCGCCAGGCGGTGGCGCGCAGGGCCATGTTGGAACCGAACAGCAGAGGTTGCCCATCATCGGCCCTATAAATACGTTTGCGGGTGGAATTGTCCCCGCGAAGCCCGAAATGACGGCTCGGCAAATCGTAATACATCACCGGACCGGTGGCGCCCATCGCATCCGGATCCTCGGTGAAAATGCCGGACACCACCTCCACCCAGTCCGGGCGGATCATGCAGTCGGCATCGAAACGGCCAAGAATATCGCCGGTGGCATGATTCAAACCATAATCACGCGTTGGAATCAGACCCTGCTCATCATCCTGATGCAGCAGCTTCACCGGCGCTTCCGGATGGTCCTTCATGAACTGCTCCACCACGGCAACGGTCGAATCAGTGGAACGGTTATCGACGACAATCACCTCATGAGGCATCACGGTCTGCCGGGTGGCGTTGAGCAGGCAATCGTTGATACGCTCCTGTTCATTCCAGGCGGGGATGACAATTGAAACGTTCAGCATGGTTTCAAGAATAGGTTCCAGCCCGTACACGGTGCCTGTCTACAATAAGGAGCCATGAGTGAACGCGAACAGCATATGGATACGGACAAGAGGACGGGAACGTCCGGACAGTGCGGCAATACCGACGAAATGCGTTGGGATCTCGGCACGCTGTTCCCTGCGAAAGGCGATCCACGCAGACCTCCGGAATGGCTGGGTCGCGCGCTGCTGTACATCGCCATCGCCATCGTGCTGCTCTCCTTCTGCTGGCGCAGTTGGGGCAAAATCGAATACCTCATCATCGACGTCGTCATCTCGCTGTTCCTGGCGCTCGCCGTGGAGCCGGTGGTGATTCCGCTGGTCAAGCATGGCTGGAAGCGTTCGTTCGCTTCGATTTTCGCGTTGCTGATGTTGGGTGTCCTGCTTTGCGTGATGTTCGGTCTGTTCGGCAATCTGTTCGTGCAGCAGGTCATCGCTTTGTGCAACGGTCTGCCGGCCCTCTACCAGCAGATCTGCGATTTCGTGGCGCAATACACGGATTTCAAGCTTCCTGAGATCAACAGTCTCGGCGGTGAGATTCTGAAGAACATCCAGACCTCGTGGGTCACGGATTTCGCGGGCACCGCCATCAGCACGGTGTCCGGATTCTTCAGCTTCCTGCTGAACCTCATGACGGTGATCATGACCACGTTCTACATTTCGGCGGCCGGCCCGAAGCTGCGCCGCGCGGCCTGCCAGTGGATGGCTCCCTCCGCGCAGCGCCGGTTCCTGTTCGTCTGGACCGTCAGCCAGACGCAGATCTCATCGTTCCTGTTCTCACGTGCCATCCTCGCCGTGCTCAACGCGTTCTTCACCTCGATCTGCCTGATGGCGTTGCACGTGCCGTATTGGATGCCGTTGGCGTTGTTCTGCGGCGTCGTATCGCAGTTCATCCCGATGCTCGGCACGTACATCGGCGGCGCGTTGCCGGTGCTGTTCGCCTGGGGCAGCTGTGGTTTGTGGCAGGCGATCGCCGTGGTGGCGTTCATCTGCGTCTACCAGCAGATCGAAAACCTGATCTTCGCGCCGAAGATCTCCCGCCGCACCATGGACGTCAACGATGCGGTCGCCTTCCTTGCCGTCCTGGCCTTCGGCTCGCTGTTCGGCGCGATCGGCGCGTTCCTGGCGCTGCCTATCGTCGCCTCGATCCAGACGATCGCCCGCACCTACACCAAGCGGTACGATCTGGTCGATTCGCCGCTGATGGACGATCCGGTTCCGGACAAGAAGTCGAAGCTGGTGGAAGGCGCCGAAGTCATCAGCGAGCACCTGCACGCCGTGCCGCGCGCCGTGCAGGGGTCGAGCGCGCATGTGCCGATTCCCGACGACGTGCGCTTCCTGCAGGAGCAGGCGTACAATATCACTCGGTCCGACGAGACCGGGGATGCCGACGAATCGCAGACCGTCGCCATTCCGAAGCACGTGTTGGACGGGGTCGATCGCAAGCCGCTGCGGGGAACCGCGGAAGCGGACGGAGCGCAGACGGAAGCCGGACCGCAGGTAGCGGACGGGTCGCAATCGCAGGGAACGGATGACAATCCGAGAAGTAGGTGGCGTTAATGGTATTGCTGAGCGTACTTGATATCGTGCTGGTGGTTTTGGGCGGCGCCGGCATGCTCTACCAAGCGGTCTGCATCGTCATCTCGCTGTTCGCCAAGCCGATCAAGTTCCCCGAAGCGCCGATGAACAAACGGTACGCGGTGCTGATTTCCGCGCGAAACGAAGCGAACGTCATCGGCAACCTCATCGACTGTCTGCATTCGCAAACCTATCCGAGCGAGCTCATCGACATCTGGCTGGTGGCCGACAACTGCACCGACAACACCGCCGAAGTGGCCCGAAACATGGGATGCCACGTCATCGAACGATTCAACAAGGAGCAGGTCGGCAAAGGCTACGCGCTGACCTATCTGCTCGACCAGATGAACGAGTCGGGCGCATCCGACCCGTATGACGCCTTTTTCGTGTTCGATGCCGACAACAAACTCGACAAGCACTACATCGAGGAAATGAACAAGGGCTTCCAAGCCGGTTTCAAGATCCTCACCAGCTACCGCAATTCCGTGAACCTGTCCGACAATTGGGTGTCGTCCGGTTCCGCGTTGTGGTTCATCCGCGAATCGCGCTTCGTTTCCGCCTCCCGCATGTGGCTCGGCAACAGCTGCCACGTGGGCGGCACCGGCTTCATGTTCTCCCAGGAGATCATGCGTCGCAACAACGGCTGGAAATTCCACCTACTCACCGAGGATCTGGAATTCACCATGGACAGCGTGCTGCACGGCGACCGCATCGGCTACTGCGGCACCGCCATCCTGTACGACGAGCAGCCGGTCACCTTCGCGCAAAGCTGGCGTCAACGCCTGCGTTGGAGCAAGGGCTTCCTGCAGGTGTTCCGCTATTACGGACCGGCGTTGATCAAGCGCGCGGTCAGGGAACGTGATTTCTCCGCCGTCGATTTCACGCTGCTGCTGTGCCCGTTCACCGTGCTCGGCATCGCACGCGTGCTGTTGGGCATGCTGTTCGCCGCCTGCGGTTTCGTGACATGGCAAAGTCAGCTGAATTCGCTGACCGGCTGGACATCCGGCATTGTGATATCGGTGATCGGCATGATGGGACTCGCCGCATTGACCATCGTGGCGGAACGCGATCACGTGGGCGCCACCAACAAGGAGCTGCTCGCCTACGTGCTGGCCTTCCCGATCTACATGCTGAGCTATGTGCCGATTTCGTTCCAGGCGGTGTTCGCCAAGTCCGAATGGAAGCCGATCGAGCATAAGGGCTGAGGCTTGCCCGCGGCGGTGTGAACGGTCATGAGATGTTTCGTGGCGATCCATACGGTGCGGATGGTGAAAAGATGACGAAGAGAGGGTGTGGTTTGGCTATGGATGACGCTGGCGATTACCGCTATACGCGACGACGCCGAGCGATCACGGTGGCGGTTTCCATCGTGGCCACCGTCGCACTGTGCGTCGGCTATGCAGTGGCCGACATGTGCGATGTCGCACCGGGCGTCCTCACATTGCGCCATGTCGAACATTCGACGGCCGCCGCTGCCGGCCGTTCGATCGAGGCGGCCGACGTGATCGCCGACATCGACGCTTCCAAGACCATCGATCCGGCCGCTGCGCGCGCGCTGACCGACGCGTTCCGAGCCTCAGCCGCCGGCTTCGGCGGCGAATTCTCCATCGCCATCGCCGACGCGTCGGGCGAACGTGGCCGCGGAAACAA
>ENA-OQNM01000089-OQNM01000089.1-human-gut-metagenome-genome-assembly--contig:-NODE-89-length-31344-cov-4.320306_pt1 | contig 31344 bp, 36 predicted proteins | sample MGYA00242632_ERZ504886 | MGnify/ENA primary metagenome ERZ504886 (study PRJEB26092, sample SAMD00036424) | human gut metagenome | host: Homo sapiens | study: EMG produced TPA metagenomics assembly of... | reverse complement strand
CCCGCCCCGAGGGGGACTGCCCGCACGCAGGAGTATGCTCTGTGCCGCAGTGCTGTACACCATGCTGTGCGGCGTTACCGGTATCCGCCCGCCCTGGGGCAAGATGACCGGCGTGCGCCCGGTGCGCATCATCCATGACCTGCGCGCCGAGGGCAAAACCGAAGAAGAAATCGAACAGCGCTTTTTGCAGCATTTTGACTGCACGCCGCGCCGTTTTGCCATGGCCAAAAGTATTGCGGACCTGCAGCGCCCGGTGCTGGAGCGCGCCCAGCCGATGGATTGCAGTGTGTACGCGGGCATTCCGTTCTGCCCGTCCCGCTGCAGCTATTGCAGCTTTGTTTCCCGCACGGTGGGGGATAAATCCAGCCGTGCGCTGGTGGCCCCCTACGTGGACTGCCTGTGCAAGGAGCTTGCCGCTACCCGCGCCGCTGCGGACGCTGCACACCTCAGCATCAAAACGCTGTATATCGGCGGCGGCACCCCCACCAGCGTCAACGCGCAGCAGCTGCGCCAGCTGATGGGCACCATGGCCGAGCAGTTTGACCTGCCCGCCCTGGAAGAGTTTACCGTGGAAGCGGGCCGCCCTGACTGTACCGACGAGAAAAACTGCGTATCATCAAAGAATACGGCGCAACCCGCATTTCCATCAACCCGCAGACATTCTCGGATGAAGTGCTGCGCAACATTGGCCGCCGCCACACGGCGCAGGATATCCTGGATTGTTACCGGACCGCCCGCCGCGTGGGGCATGATAACATCAACATGGACTTGATCGCGGGTCTGCCGGGGGATACGGTGGAAGGCTTCCGCCATAGCCTGCAGACGGCCATTGACTTGGACCCGGAAAATATCACCGTGCATACCCTCACGCTGAAACGGGCGTCCAACCTGGTGGTGGAGCACCGCGCTGCGGATTATGCCGATGTGGCCGCTATGGTGGAAAGCTGCGAGCTGCTGGAAAAAGCCGGTTACCGCCCCTACTACCTGTACCGCCAAAAAGGCACCCTGCAAAACCTGGAAAACGTGGGCTGGTGCAAGCCGGGGTACGAGTGCCTGTATAATATCTATATCATGGAGGAAGTCCACACCATTCTTTCTGCCGGTGCGGGCGGTTCTACAAAGCTGGTGGCCCCCGGTGCACGTCACGGCAAGATCGAGCGTATCTTTAATTATAAGTACCCGACAGAATATATCGACCGTTTTGACACGATCCTTGCACGCAAGGAAGGAGTGAAACAGTTCTATGACCAATATCCCAACTGTGGTGAATCCGCGCGCCCCCAAGCGCATGGTGGGGTGTGAGCTGCTCAACCTTGCCGCGCACAACCCGGCTGATTTGGTGCAGCTGAGCGAACAGCAGTACCAGAGCCGCATTGATGCCGCCGCGGCCTATGTTCTGGCATCCGGCCGCCGTATTGTCATGCTGACGGGGCCTTCCGCTGCGGGCAAAACCACCAGCGCCAACAAGTTGGCCGCCGCCATGCGCAGCAAAGGCGTGCGCAGCCGGGTATTGAGCCTGGACGACTTTTTTGTGGGCGAGGGCCGCTACCCCAAACAGCCGGATGGCCGGGATGATTACGAATGCGTGGAAGCGCTGGATATCCCGCTGGTGCAGCACTGCCTGCAGCAGCTGGCCCAGACCGGCGTGTGCGATGCGCCGATCTTTGACTTTATGACCCAGCTGCCCGCCCCGCAGACCCAGCACATCGACTGCACCGACGGTGTGGTGGTTGTGGAGGGACTGCACGCCTTTAACCCCATCCTGACCGAGACTTTGCCGCAGGATGCTGTGCTGAATATTTACGCCAGCCTGCGGGAAGAATATGCCGGACCGGACGGTGCGCGGCTGATCGCCACCCGCGATGTTCGCCTTGCCCGCCGCATTACGCGGGACTGGCGGTTCCGCGGGCATGATGCCGATTTTACCATCGGCCTGTGGCCCCATGTCTGTAAGGCAGAGGACCAGTATATCAAGACGTTCAAGAATCGGGCGAACCTTGTGCTGGATACTTCGTTCAGCTGCGAGGTGGGGATTTGGGAATATTATATTGACCAGCTGACGGCCAGCGCCAATGCGGGCCGCATGGCGGATTTGCGCAGCCGGTTTGCGCATTTTGTGCCCATTAATGCCGCGCTGATCCCGCAGAAAAGCATGCTGCGGGAGTTCATTGGAGCCGAAAACCAATAAAACTTCCTGTTACGTCCAAATGTTTACGATTTGGACATAATTCTTTGCGCCACAAGATTGAAAACCAGGCAATGATACGGTATAATAAGCCTTACAGGGAAAAGCCGTGAAATCGAAAATAATAAATTTTTACGGCTTTTCATTCCACCCGGCCGGGCTGCGCAGCTGTGGCGCAGTGCCCTGCCGGGGCCAGATGATAACGAGGTGTTACATTATGTTTGAACTGGATATCAATAAGATCAAAGAACAGAGCATGCAGTTTGTGGATACCGCTTACAAGGCAGCCATGGATATTGCAGATAAGGGCAAGAACCAGCTGGATCTGGCATCCCAGCAGAACCGCCTGGCCAAGGCACAGCGCCAGCTGGGCGCACTGGTTTACAGCCTGCATAAGGCAGACGAGGAAAACCAGCCCCTGGTGGATAAATATATCGAGAACATTGCCGAAATCGAAAAGGCGATTGAGGAAATCAAGGCCCGCATGACCCCCGATGAGGCCGCTGCCGCTGAAGCTGCCGAGGCTGAGCAGGAGGCTGAGGACCCCAACGATCCCACCACCTACCACGATGACCCCGCCGGCCTGACCCCCGAGGAGGAGCAGGCTCTGGCCGATGCGGCTGACCGCCCGCGCGGTGAGACCAAAGAGTGCCCCGTCTGCCATGCAGATGTGGATGCAGACGCACTGTTCTGCAACCATTGCGGCGCACAGCTGTAAACAGGTAACGCGGCTGTCAAACAGCAACTTATATTGTTTCCTTGACAAAACGGTAGAATGAGAGGTATGATGTTGCCTGTTGTTTTTTCAGGCGGACCCTGGTACATCCTGGGCAGGCAGCATTGCAGCATGCATGGAATATCCGCACAACCGCCCGTACACGGCAGATGATCTTGTCCGCATTATCACCCTTTTGCGGGATCCGGTCAACGGCTGTCCGTGGGATAAAGTTCAGACCCATACATCGATTCGGATGAACTTCCTGGAAGAAGCGTATGAGGCTGTGGACGCATTGGACCTGGATGACCCGGTGCTGATGTGTGAAGAGCTGGGCGATGTGCTGATGCAGGTTGCTTTCCATACCTGCATGGAACAGGAAACCGGCCGCTTTACCTGGGAACAGGTCTGCGATGGCGTATGCCAAAAGCTGATTGAGCGGCACCCAAATATTTTTGGCACCCAACCAGGTTACGAAGGTATAACGGACTGGGATGCGCTCAAAAATAAAGAAAAGGGCCGCCGCACCCTGGCCGATGACCTGGAAAGCGTGCCCCGTGCCATGCCCGCGCTGATGCGCGCGGCCAAGCTGCAAAAGCGCGCCGCACGCCATGGCGCAGCCCTGCAGGGGGCCGATGCTGCAGCCTTGGCAGACGCGGCGGAGAACCTGCAAACGGCGCAGCCCGCCAGCGCGCAGGCAGAACAGGCTGTGGGCGAACTGTTGTTTGCCGCCGCCAATCTGGCCCGGCAGGCAGGGGTAGACCCCGAACAGGCGCTGCAAAAAGCCAACGAGGCATTTTGCACAGCAGCCGGGCCGGTAGCCTGAAAAGGTAAAAAAACGCAATTTATTTAATTTGGAGGTATATAACAAATGACCAAAGTTGAACTGATCGCATCCGTTGCCGCTGAAGCTGGCATGAGCAAGAAAGACGCCGAAAAGGCTGTCAACGCAGCACTGGCTGCTATCACCGAAGAGCTGAAGAACGGCGGCAAAGTTTCACTGGTTGGCTTTGGCACCTTTGAAGTCCGCGAGCGCCGGAACGCCAGGGCCGCAACCCGCAGACCAAAGAGCCCATGACCATTGCTGCTTCCAAGCTGCCCGCATTCAAGGCTGGCAAGGCACTGAAGGACGCTGTGCAGTAATCTGTTCAGGTGTCAGATACGCTCTGAATGAAAAACGCCGCCGCACCCAAACGCGGCGGGTCTTTATGATATAGGCAGCGCCGCATGATTCCCGCCTGGTGGCTGGAGTACCGCTGCCATAGAGATGAGGATGAACCATGAGACTGGATAAATACCTGAAAGTCAGCCGCCTGATCAAGCGCCGCACCTTGGCCAATGATGTGGCCGATGCGGGCCGCGTGATCGTGAACGGCAAACCCGCCAAGGCAAGCTATGCCGTAAAGATCGGCGATGTGATCGAGATTACCTTCGGCAACCGCCCCGTCAAGGTGCGGGTGCTTTCTATTGATGAACCCAAGGGCAAGGATGTTGCCCGCGAGCTGTTTGAGATCCTGGAAGGCTGAGAAAAACCAGGGCGGGGGAGTTCTAACCGCGCGGTGTGCGGCATATGGTATAGGGTAAGCAACAACTGCTGCCGGAGGAAACCGCCATGCCAGAACTGACCAGCCCGCACCCGATTGGGGAACATGCCCCCCAGCAATCCGACCTGCCTGCTCCGCCGCGCGCCCATGCCCTGACGCTGGAAAACCGCGCCCGGTTGACGGTGACCGGTGTGACCCGTATTGTGAGCTGTGATGAACTGGGCGCAACGCTGCAAACTCCGCTGGGGGATCTGACCATCGGTGGGCAAGGAATGCAGGTCAGCGAGCTTTCGGTTCGCACGGGGGAAGTGCATATCTCCGGCCAGATCGAATATTTGCAGTATACCGAGAACCAGCAGAGCAAAAAACAGAGCGGTGGGCTGCTGGCCCGCCTGCTGCGTTGATGGTGCCATCGCCGCCGTTGTGGGCAGTGCTGGGCGATGTGCTGCTTTGTCTTGGGGCGGGCCTGCTGCTTGGCGCTGTACGGGATGGGGCGACCCTTGCCTTTGGCAGCGGCCCGGTGCGCTGCTTTGTGTGGGATGTGCTGGCCTTTGCTGCCGCAGCCTTTGTCTGCTGCGGCTTCGCGGCGGGGGCTTCGGCTACCGGGGCGGCGCGCTGGTATATGGCCGCCGCCATGGGGCTGGGGGCACTGTGCTGGCGGTGGTGCGTTTCCCACGCGGTGCACAGGGCGCTGCGCGGCACGGTGTTTGTTCTGGTCTGGCCGCTGCGCTTTGTGGCGGACTATGCGGTACACCCGTTCAAACAGTGGCTGCTGGCCCGGATCAGAAAGATTCGGCACGCCCGGCGGCACAACGCACAAGATTCATGCAAGAAAAGCGGAAAAAAGCCGAAAAATGTGTTGCAAAACAAGCACACAATATTATATAATTAAACTGTATTTAAGTATGCCTGCATAAGACCTTCTTGTGCGGGCAGGCGGTACAATGGTTTGCACACAACGGCATTTTGATACCTGCCCGGAAGGAGGCGCTGCCGCATGAACCAACACAAAAGCATTGCGCGGCGTTTGCTTCCCTTGGCTGTGGCGGCACTGTTTTGTTCTTTGTTTTTTACTTTGATCCAGTGCCAGATCACCATCGGCTCCAAACAGCAGGAACTCGCCGCGGTGCGCGAACAGCTCAGCGCCCAGCAGGCCCAAAACGAAGAGCTGGGACGCGCATTGGCCGATGGCAAAGACGCGATTATTGAACGCAGCGCCCGCGCCGATGGCTATGCCAAGCCCAATGAGCGCATTTGGGTGGATCTGAGCGGCAAGTAACAGCATTACGCCGGATTACCATGCCAGGTACAATGGAAGATGCAAAAGGCTGGCTTCTGTTTTTTGCGGACTCAACCAGCCTTTAACAGTGCAGGCCTTGCCTGCAAGGCATACAAGCGGAATCTGAAAGCAAAGGTTCCATCAATAACGATACCCGGCAGTTTTGCCGGGCAGCAAAGGGGTATTATAGTTTTGGCATTACAGGTTGGAGACATCTTGGAAGGCAAAGTTACCGGCATTAAGCCGTTTGGCGCCTTCGTTGCCCTGCCGGAAAGCAAAACCGGCCTTGTTCACATTTCTGAGGTAAGCTATGAGTTTGTGCAGGACCTTGCTACCGTGCTGGAAGCTGGCCAGACCGTTAAGGTTAAGGTCATCTCCATCGCGCCGGATGGCAAGATTGCACTGTCCATCAAGCAGACCCAGCCCGCACCGGAGCGCGCACCCCGCGCGCCCCGCAGCCCGCGCCCCCAAGGGCAGCAGGGCAGTAACGGTGGTGCACGCCCGGCTGGCGGCCGCCCGCCCCGCCGCGAAGCAGCCCCCCGTGTCTGGCAGCCCAAACCCTCGCAGCCGCAGGGCGACCTGAGCTTTGAGGATATGATGGCACGCTATAAGACCCAGAGCGAAGAAAAAATTGCGGATCTCAAGCGCGTTACCGAGAATCATCGCGGTGGGTATTCCCGCCGCCGCGGCTGATTTCTGCAGCGTACGCCAACTGCAACGCCCATAAGATGCAGGCTCTGCTTGGCAGGGCCTTTTTTGGGTTATGTAACGGCATAATCTAATTTTTATCCCGCGGGGCTGACCCAATATGCCCGGCCCCGCATATCCGGCTGCGCCATGCACAGCCCCAGAAAGGACACACTATGCCCAACATGTATACTTTGGTGGCTCCCTGCTTTTTTGGCACCGAGCATACCCTTTCCTTTGAGGTCAAACGCCTTGGTGCGCAGAACGTAAAGGTGACGGATGGCCGCGTGGCGTTTGAGGGTGATGCCGCCATGATCGCCGCAGCAAACCTGAACCTGCGCACCGCCGAGCGCGTGCTGCTGCTGCTGAAAACCTTCCCCGCCGCAACTTTTGATGAACTGTTCGACGGCGTTTACTCTATCCCGTGGGAGGAGCTGATCCCGGTGGATGCCCAGTTCCCGGTCAAGGGCTCCAGCCTGTCCAGCCAGCTTTCCAGCGTACCTGCCTGCCAGAGCATTGTCAAAAAGGCAATCGTTAAGCGGCTGCAGTACGGCCACAAAACCACCACTCTGCCGGAAACCGGTGCTTTGTACAAAATCCGCTTTGCCCTGCGTAAAAACGTGGTGGAAGTGATGCTGGATACCTCCGGCGACGGCTTGCATAAGCGCGGTTATCGCAAAAACGCCACGCTGGCCCCCATCAAGGAAACGCTGGCCGCTACCATTGCCGATGTCGGTTTTGTCCGGCGCGACAGCACTGTGCAGGATCCTTTCTGCGGTTCCGGTACGCTGGTGATCGAAGCAGCCCAGAAAGCACTGAACATCGCCCCCGGCCTGCGCCGCCGCTTTGCCGCCGAGCACTATGACTTTGTGCCCGCTGCCGTTTGGGCGGAGGAGCGCCAGAAAGCACTGGCGGCTTCCCGCCTGGATGCCGGGTTCGAGGGCTTTGGCTTTGATATTGACCCCAACGCTGTGGCGCTGGCCAACGCCAACGCCAAGCTGGCCGGGGTGGGGGATCGCTGCCGCTTTGAGGTGGCAGACGTAAAAGACTTTGCCCCGCGCCCCAGCTCCATCATCCTGACCAACCCGCCTTACGGCGAGCGCCTGGGCGATGCCGCCGAAGCCGCCGCCCTGGCCCGCACCCTGGGCCAGGTGTGGCAGGCAAGCCCCACCGCAGGATTGTATGCCATTACGGCGGATGCTGATTTTGAAGCCCACTTTGGCAAAAAGGCCGCCAAGCGCCGCAAAATTTATAACGGCATGATCCCCTGCCAGATTTATATGTACTTTGACCGCCCGGTCAAACCGGTAAGGAAGTGAGGCTGTGATGCAGGATCTGAAACTGGCAGTTCTGATCGATGCGGATAACATCAGCCCCAAATATGTAAAGGTGATTTTGGATGAAGCTGCGTCCTTTGGCGTGGCGGCCTGCAAACGTATTTACGGCGATTGGTCTGATGCCCGCCTGAAAAGCTGGAAGGATGTGCTGCTGAACAACTCCATCATTCCCATCCAGCAGTATAGCTACACCACCGGCAAAAATGCAACCGACAGCGCCATGATCATTGACGCCATGGATCTGCTGTATGCGGGCAATGTGGATGGCTTTTGCATCGTTTCGTCCGATTCGGACTTTACCCGCCTTGCCGCCCGCCTGCGCGAAGCCGGCAAGCTGGTCATCGGCATGGGCGAAAGCAAGGCACTTGGTCCCTTTGTGAAAGCCTGCGACCAGTTCAAGTACCTTGACCTGATTTTGGAGCATGGTGGAAGCGAGGATGCCAGCGCGGATTCCACCGCTGCCGCCGAAGCCGCCGCCCAGGTTGGCGCGGGGGACGATACCGCCATCAACCGCGATTCCATCTGCCGCCTGGTCTGCGATATGATCGACGAGATGGACGATGGCACCGGCTGGGTGCGAACCTCCCGCGTGGGAGACCAGCTCATCAAGCGCTACCCGGACTTTGATGTGCGTAACTTTGGCAGCAAGAGCCTGAATAAATTCCTGGCGTCCTTCCCGGTGCTGGAAGTGGAAGAGCGTACCCTGCCCAACGGCAACCCCATCCAGTTTGTGCGGGTACACCCGCAGCCCAAAAAGGCTGCCCCCAAAAAGCAGAACCAGCCCCGCAAAGCCGCCCCCAAGCGCCGGGTGCCGCGCAATAAAAAGTCGTCTTAAATCTTAAAAAATTATAAAATAAAAACTCCGCCGCAGGACCAGCTGAAAACCGGACCCGCGGCGGAGTGATTGTTTATGTTAGGGCAATACCGCATAATTCTAAGTGCCGATACGGCGAGCGAGGTGCGGCAGATGCTAAGCCAAAAGCGCAGATAATACTGGATGTCTTATCGAGCATTTTGGCAACGCAGATGCCGTGCCGCAGCCGCCGGAGCGGTGCTTAAGCCGTCAGGCGGGAATTGTGCGGTGTTGCCTTAGGAAAATTGATACGGAACAAACTTATCCGTTGATTTTATAAATGCGGCTGCCGCCGTTCTCGTACCAAAGGGGATAGCGCGCTGCATACCAGCTCTCGTCCGCATTTTGGATGTTGCTGAACACATAGCTGTCAAACAGCACATAATCAATGCCCCACTGCGCCAGGGAAACTTCATCGGGATTCTCGTACAGCTGGTGCATGGCGTTGTATTCAGCGGTATAATTCATGCCGTGGTAGTATACAAAGCTGCCGGAGCCGCACAAAATGCGCCGCCCGGCCAGGCTGAACACCGGGCAAAGGTGGCTGTCACTGGTCAGGAATACTGCATCGGTTTCCGTATTATCATCAATATAATCCGCCATGGCAATGTCGTCTGCGCTCCACTGCCAGTAGTCGCTTAACGCTTCGCGTCCAACAGTCAGCACACTGCCAAACATGGCGATAAAGCAGCAAAGGCACAGCCCCAGCGCCCGCCAGGGGATAGCACGAACTTTGCTGAACCAATCCATCAGCAGGCTGGCCACCAACAGGCAGCCCAGCAGATGCCAGATATACAGCAGCTTGTTGTTGTCATAATTGTTGGGCTGGAACACAACAAATTCCGCCAGAACCAGAATGGCCAATCCGCCGCCGTACAGCCAGCGCTGCTTGGGTTTGGCATGGAAAAATGCCGGGATCAGCAGCAGGTAGACAAGGCCGATGTTTTTGATGTAGAACCAGAAATAATTGTCTTTCAGGGTGCCGTCATCCTGCCCGTTGATCCAGTTCAAATGCAGCCGCAGCATGTGCTGCCCGTCCAGCGATTGGGCAAACACGGTGTTCCACATTTCTACCAGCCAGACCACGCCGCACACCAAGGCAAACCATCCCCATGGGGCAAGCACGGCCTTGGTGCGGGGGCGGCAAACCAGGGTGTACATTCCACACGCCAGGCAGATCAGCACCAGCGCCAGTGCGCTGTGGGTGTGCATCAGTGGCAGGGGCAGAACCAGCAGGGCGAGATACCGCCAAAGCCGGGTTTCCTCCTCCATACAGAACCGCCAGACCAGATACAGCGCGGGAAACAGCACACACCAGCCAAACAGGGTGGCCCGCTGTGGAATCAGCAGATCCACGATGGGGTTGACCCAGACGATGTTTTCGGCAGTGTAGTTGGTGGGGGTGGTGTAAAACCCGGTAAAGATGCCGGCAAACGCCTCGGCGCTGCCAAGGTAATACACAAACCCGAACCCGCTGCCCATAAAGAACAGCCAAAAAGCCAGGCAAGCTTTGCCCGCGCTGCCCAACACCTGCCGCGCCAGCTGCCACATCATGCCGTACACGCTGATGAATGCGGCCAGCATGGGCAGCAGGTAAGCGGTGCGGGCGTCTGCCCCCAGCACCAGAAAAACGCTGGAAACGGTCTCGCAACAAAAACGGGTAGCCAAACCGGTGCTCGCCGCCCAGCAGGGGATACACCGGCGGCAGCTTGCCGGTAACGGCAATTGGTTTTTGATGAATCCCAGGTGCATCGCCATATCGCCATAGCAGCTTTGCCCGGTGTGATAACTGCCGTCTACCAGATGCAGCACATGGGTGTGCAGCAGGTACAGGGTAACAACAGCCAAGGGTAGCACACAGGCCCACAGAGCGGCGGCGTCCGGATCCGGTACACGGGTGAACGGCGTGCCGTGCCGCGCCAACCAAACGGCCAGCGCGGCCACAACAGCTGCGGCCAACAAGAGGGCAGGCAGCCGGAAACCCAGTACCACCGCAAAACAGGCCGGAACAAATGCCAGCAGTGAGACCCCGAACCCGCACCCCAGCGGAATGCTGACCGAAAGCCCCGCCTGCGGCAGCGCCCTGCGTGCAATGCAAAAGCCTGCCAGCAGGAACACCGCCAGATAGACAAAAGAGAAGATGTTCACACAAGACCTCCTTGCGCAGCCACCGCATCAGACCCCTTCCAGGTCAAACGGCGGGGTGTATTCCTCGCGGGCACTGCTTTTTTCCTGCATGTAGCCGTCCGTCAGGCCAAGGGCGATGGCGCGGTCAACCACTTTGCGGTATTCGTAGGTGGTAATGCGCCGCCCCAAACCGTGCTCCGCGGCGCGGTAAAACGGGGTGAACTGGCTCATCAGGCTGGGCACAAACGACACGCCGGTTTCCTGCCGCAGGTCGGCCAGGCGCTGCAAAACGGCAAGGCTGTCATCACTGTGGCCGGGCAGGGCAAGGTGGCGCACAATCACGCCTTTTTGCAGGTAGCCGTCGGCATCGTACACTGGGGCACCGGTCTGCAACAGCATTTGGCGGATGGCGGCGTGCGCCACCTGTGGGTAATCCTGCGCGGCGGAAAGCTCTTTCGCCAGGGCAGGGCTGGCATATTTGTAATCCGCCAGCCAGATGTCCACATACCCGGCCAGAGCCTTTACGGTTTCCACGGTTTCGTACCCGCCGGTGTTATAGGCCACCGGCAGGGTCAACCCATTGCGGCGGGCGGCATCCAGCGCCTGCGTCACCCACGGCAGCCATTGCGTTGCGGTGACAAGGTTCAGGTTTTTGGCGCCTTTTTGCTGCAATTCCATAAAAATTTCAGCCAGGCGCTCCGCCGTCAGCGGCTTGCCAAGGCCCTGCTGGCTGATCTTGTAATTCTGGCAGTAGCAGCATTGCAGGGTGCAGCCGGTAAAAAATACCGTGCCGCTGCCGGTCGCGGCGTTGGGGTCCCCGCTCAGGCAGGGCTCCTCCCAATGGTGCAGGGCGGCGCGGGCGGCCAGCAGGGTATCCCCCGCGCCGCAATAGCCGGTGCGGCCCGCCGCGCGGTTGGCCCCGCAGCGCCGCGGGCATAAGGTGCAGTGCTCAGGCAGCTGCATTAACAACACCCCCGAAAAACTTTGTGGTGAATTCATACTAAGTTTACCACAAAACGGAAAAATGTGGTATACTAAATATATATCTGCCCAAATGGAATGGGCCGCAAAACAAACCATGGAACACAGCGGCTGGCCAACCGGCCGCAAAAATCCAACATAAAGGAGCGTATCTGATATGTCTACCCCACACAACCGCGCCAACCCCGGCGATTTTGCCAAAACCGTGCTGATGCCCGGCGACCCCCTGCGCGCCAAATTTATTGCCGAAACCTTTTTGGAAAACCCGCGCCTTGTTACCGATGTGCGCGGCATGCTGGGTTATACCGGTACCTACCAGGGCCACCCTGTCAGCGTGATGGGCAGCGGCATGGGCATGCCGTCCATCGGCATCTACTCCTATGAGCTGTACAGCCAGTATGGGGTAGAGAACATCATCCGCATTGGCTCTGCCGGTTCTTATACCGAAAAAGCCAAGGTCTTTGATGTGGTTCTGGCTACCGGCGCTTACTCCGAAAGCAACTATGCCGTGACCCAGTCCGGCGATACCGACGACATCCAGAAGCCCAGCGAGGAACTGAACAACGCACTGCGTGCTTCCGCCAAAAAGCAGGGCATTCCCCTGATTGAAGGCACCATCCATTCCTCCGATGTGTTCTACCGCGAGGATAGCGGCGCACGCCCCACCTACTGGGAAGTTCTGCGCGACGAAAAAGGCTGCCTGGCGGTTGAGATGGAGAGCTTTGCGCTGTTCCACAACGCCAAGGTGCTGGGCAAACATGCTGCCTGTATCCTGACGATCTCGGACAGCTTCGTCAGCCCCGAAATCACCACGGCAGAAGAGCGCCAGACCAGCTTTACCGCCATGATGAAGGTTGCACTGGGGGCGGTGCTGGAATGAAGCCGACGGATGCGGAACTGATCCGCGCAGCGTTCAAGGCGCGCAGCTTTGCCTACACGCCGTATTCACACTTTAAGGTGGGTGCGGCGCTGCTGGCCAAAAACGGAATGGTATATACCGGCTGCAACATCGAAAACGCCGGCTATACCCCTACCAACTGTGCTGAGCGCACCGCGCTGTTCAAGGCAGTCAGCGAGGGCGTGACCGAGTTTACCGATATTGCCATTGTGGGCAGCCTGGACGGCAAAAAGAACACCCTTGTCACCGGTCCGTGCGGCGTTTGCCGCCAGGCTCTGTATGAATTCTGCGGCCCCAGGCTGCGGGTGCTGATGGCCAAAAGCGAGGATGACTACATCGAAACGACCCTGGGCGACCTGTTGCCCTACGGCTTTGGCCCGACCAATCTTGAAATCGAGCCGAGGGCCGATTAAGGCGGCTCATTTACCCCAATAAAAGGAGATTATTCCACCCATGTCTTTACCCCAGAACAAACGTTTTGCAGCCCGGCGGCTGCTTTGCCTGTTGTTGGCGCTGGCCTTTGGGCTGGCGCTGGCGGGCTGCGGCAGCAGCGCTTCCTCTGAACCTGCTGCACAGGATCAGGAACAGGTGCTGACGGACGATGCCCTGTATGAACTTACGGCAGAAAAAGTGAACCAGCCGCTGGACGGCGCCGGAGCCGCAATCGCGCTGGCAGTTGGTGCCGAGGGAACGGATATCGGTGCCGGTGCGGCTGTATGGCACGGCGTGCAGACGTTTTGCAGCAATTTTAATTATACCGCGCAGCAGTTTACTGCGGCGGATACCAGCCTGGATGCCGCCAAAGCAGCCCTGAACAGCGCCGCCCAAAGCGGTGCGGGACTGGTGGTGTGTTATGGCAGCGAGATGGCCGCCGCCCTGTATGACATCCAGGATAACTATCCCACAGTCAGCTACCTGATGATCGGGGATGAGCCGCATTCCGAGGATTACACCGACTACCGCACATCCGCCAACGTGCACTGCGTTCTCTCCGTGAAGAACAGGCTGCTTACCTGGCCGGGTATGCCGCCGTGCGGAGGGCAACACCAGCATGGCGGTGCTTGGCGGCGAGCCGCTGCCCAGCACCGTGCGTTACGCCACCGGTTTTGTGCAGGGGGCGGAAGCCGCAGCCGACAGCATGGGCGTGCAGGTGTATATCCGCATCTGGTACAGCAGTATGACGGCCAGCGATGATGACCTGACGGATTATGTCTGCGGCTGGTATAACGAGGGCTTCCAGGTGGTTATGGCGGCCACGCCGGAACTGGCGGAAAGCTGCATACAGGCCGCAGAGAAAAGCGGCCGCGAAGTGATCGCCACCGGCTGGGACTGCGCCGGGCAGAGCAGCTCGGTGATAACCAGCGCTGTGAACTACTACAGCACCGTGGTGCAGAATGAACTGTACCTGTTCGGCACGCAGAACAACTGGGACCAGAACCACAGCGGCCAGACCGAGACCCTTGGCACCGAAGTGGATGCCGTGGGCCTTGCCACGCAGGAATGGCGGCTGAAAACCTTTACTGGCAACGAATATCGTGAGCTGTACCAGCGTATGGCAGCAGGCACTGTAAAGGTGGAACGCTATTCTGATACCACGGCAATGCCGCAGACCCAGAATGTGACGGTGGATCAGCCGAACCGGTAACAGGAACCAAAGGGCATTGTCATGCTTTTGTAATGCTTTGCACATTGAAAAAAGTACTGCCAGACGGTATAATAGGATATATACGAGGGGATGCAAACCATGCGCCCCTGATAAAAAAATAAGGAGATCACACATGAAAAAGTATCTTGCTTTGACCATGGCTGCCTGCATGGCACTCTCTTTGGCTGCTTGCGGCAGCTCTGCCAGCAGCACCACTTCTTCCAGCGCTGCTGCTTCTACCGAGGCTACCAGCGATTCCGCTGCTACTGCTGAAACAACCGGTTCTGACAACATCACCGGCATTGCCCAGTGCTGCGATGTTGGCACCCTGGACGATGAAAGCTTCAACCAGGGCTGCTGGGAAGCTGTTAAGGGCTACGGCGATGAGAACGGCATCGAGTACAACTACTACCTGCCTTCCGGCGAGGACGCCAGCGATGAAGACCGCGAGACCCTGATCCGTCAGGCTGTCGCCGATGGCGCAAACACCATCGTATGCGTTGGTTACCTGTATGGTCCTGCTCTGGCTTGGGCTGCCACCGAGTATCCTGATGTTCACTTCATCGCAGTTGATGTGAACGGCTTTGATATCAACTCTGAGAACGGCACTATCCCCGAAAACGTGTTCTGCGTGACCTTTAAGGAAGAAGAAGCCGGCTACTTGGCTGGCTATGCAGCTGTCAAGGACGGCTTCACCAAGCTGGGCTTCCTGGGCGGCATGGCGGTGCCCGCCGTTATCCGCTATGGTTACGGCTATGTTCAGGGCGCTGATGCTGCAGCACAGGAGCTGGGCACTAACGTTCAGATGAACTACTACTACGGCGGTCAGTTCTATGGCGATGAGAAGATCACCGCTAAGATGGACGGCTGGTACGATGGCGGCACCGAAGTTGTGTTCGCCTGCGGCGGCGGCATCTGGACTTCTGCTGCTGAAGCTGCTGACAAGCATGACGGCAAGCTGATCGGCGTTGACGTTGACCAGAACTACCTGGGCGTTGAGGGTGTTGAGTCCGGCAAGTACAAGGCAAACCCGTTTGTTACCTCCGCCATGAAGGGTCTGGGCGCTGCCGTTAAGAATGGCCTGGATACCGTCAATGCAGGCGACTGGAGCACCATCGCTGGCACCAACGGCAACTTTGGCCTGGAAGAGGGCGACTATGTTGGCCTGCCCACCGACGAAGCAAGCTGGAACTTCAGCACTTTCACCTTGGACGAGTACAACACCGTTCTGGAGAAGATCCGCAACGGCGAAATCAAGGTGGATAACACCTCTGACGATGCCACCAAGCCCACCACCAGCAGCAACATCACCGTGGATTACCAGGTCTGATTTTTGCCTGAACAGGGTTTGAATTAACAAGCACACCGCCCCCCGCCGGGAAACTGGCCGGGGCGGTTATTTTATGGAGTAAACCTATGAAAACGTCCGTGCCGTGAGGTAATCACCATTCATGATATGTACCCGCTAGCGCATTTACGATCTCCCCGCGATTCATATAATAAAATAGCACCCAAAACCAAAACGAACGCATGCGGCCCCAACGGGTAACCACATGCGTTCGCTTTATATTGATTCAACGCTAAAAATCACTTTCAACCCCTGCTCAGCAAATATAAAATCCACCGCGCCCACCGCAGCAGCAAATGCTGCACAGGTTGCAAAGCATCAGGTACAGCCAGGCCTGCAAACAAAAGTTCATGCCGTGCTGGCGGCTGCCGGGCTGGGTGTATGCCTGCTGATAAGTGGAGTACGCCCGTCCGGGGTTCTGCAGCCGGTCCAAAAGGTTCTGGTACTCGTAATTGCCGGGCTCCATGTCCACAGCGGTGCGGGCTTCGTTCTGGGCGCGGATGTTGTTACCCAGGCCGGAACTTGCCAGCGCGGCATAATAATGCCAGCGGGCGGCCCGGTCAGCGGGGGCAATGCCTTCCAGAACATTCATCGCTTCTGCATAGTACCCGTTGCGGATATAGTTGTTGGCGGCCTGCATCTCCGGCGATTCCCGGCGGTCATAGCTGCTGCTGGCCCCGCCATAGGTGCCGCCAAAGCCAAAGGGGTCAAACCCGAACCCAAAGCCAAACGGATCCTGGTACTGCTGTTGGCTGCTGCCGCTGCTGCGCTGCCCATAATAGCTGGAAGAGCCGCTGCCGGATGCACTGGACCCGCCGCCGGAACGCATCCGCATGACCTCGCTGTAAGCGGCCTGTACATCTTTGAACTTGTCCTCGCAGGTGGGGTCGTCCGGGTGTAAATCTGGGTGGTATTGCTTGCACTTTTGGCGGTATGCTTTTTTAATGGTTTCCTCATCGGCGCCCGGCGTAATGCCAAGAACACTGTACGGATCGTTCATTCGTTTTGTTTCCCCTTCCGTGGTGTGCGTGTGGCTTTCACCAGCGCGTACTTGCTCCACACCCCCGCGTAAATCGTGTTGTGCAAAAGCTGACCTTCGGGGGTATCTTTCAAAATCGGCAACAGTTCAAAGTTCTGGGCGCAAAGGGCCATCTGCTGGGTCAGCAGCTCGTGGCAGCGCGCTTCAAACCCGGCGCTGTCGCTGCCAAACGCCTGTTTGGTGGCGGCCAGTGACATTAAAACTGCCGTGCCGGGTATCGTTTTTTTTAAATCGTCATAGGCATCCATCAAATAGATGAACCCGCCCAACCCGCGGCCCATCTGCGTCAGGGCAGGGGACCAGAAATCCTCCCGCGGGCTGAACACCGCGCCCAGCAATGCGCCAAAGGCATTGCAAAGGGCATCCAGGTCGGTGCTGTTGGCGCTTTCCAGGCGGTTCAGCTCATCCAGCTTGGTGTGGATGGCCTCGCACTGGCGCGGCCACTGGCGGCGGATGTTTTCTAGATGCGGCTCAAGCTGCTTTGCCAGCCGCAGACGGCTGCGTTTGTGGTCGTCCTGCCAGTCATCCAGATAATTGTAATAGGCCAGTACCACCGTCATGTCCGCAGCGTAATCGGTGAATTCGTTCACGGCCCGCGGCCGGGTGCGCAGCGGATGCGGCGCGCACCGCCCCTGCGAAGTCTGTGTGGGCGGGTCATACAGGGCGGTCAGCAACAGCGCGGCAAAGGTCATGTCATAGCTCAGCGCCATGCGCGCCGCCGTGCCGTATTTGCGGCCCAAAGATTGGCAAAGCTCGCAATAGTACGCCTGGTAGCAGTCCATTGCGGCATTGTCTAAATCTTTCTGATAAATGGTAACATATCCAAACACGCAGCGTCAACCTTTCATCGAAGTGAAGGGAAAACCTTTAGGGCAATACCGCATAATTCTAAGTGCCGATACGGCGAGCGAGGTACGGCAGATGCTAAGCCAAAAGCGCAGATAATACTGGATGCTGCAAAGGTGAGCGCCGCCAGTGGCGGAAACAGCGAACCGAAGCAGGGGCAGCGGTCGCAGAGTGCGAGGGGCTTTTGCCCCCGAAGCACGATGCGGGTACCGCAACCCGACATTATCGAGCATTTTGGCAACGCAGATGCTGTGCCGCAGCCGTCGGAGCGGTGCTTAAGCCGTAAGGCGGGAATTGTGCGGTGCTGCCTTAGCTTTTTTTAATGAACTGGGTGCCGCATTTGGGACAGGTGATGGAAATTTTGCCGCGGCCCTTGGGCACGCGTACCTGTTGGCGGCAGTGCGGGCAGGAAAAATAGCGGTAGGTTTTGCGCAGGGCAAACCGCTGCTGCAGCTGGCCGAACTTGGCGCGCACACCAGCGGTTTTCTGCATAAAGGCAATGTTTTCTGCATAGCGCTTGTGTACGTTGCGGCTGAGCATGCGGAAGTACGCATAAAGCAGCAGCAGAAGCCCGATATAATAAAAGATGCCCATAAACAGCCCAATTACCAGGCAGACCAGCGCCGTTACGCACAAAAAGTTGCCAAAAGTATCACTGCCGTACCGCCCGGACATAAAACGCTGGAACCATGCCTTCATCTTAAACACGCCATCCTTTTGAATACAGGTGTACCCCAAAAGCCAAAAAGCAGGCCGTTGCGTTGTTAGCGGATACACCGTTTTGTAATATGTCAATTATTATCGCATGTATTTATGGTTAAATCGTGAACGACTTCGGAACAGAATTTGAACAAAAGGGAGTAATAGGGGGGACATTCTGTACATAGCCATGCACGCCCTGTGCAATAAGAAGGAATCAATTACTTTTACGGGTCATTTGAAGTACGCACTCCACGTGGGTCGAGGAAACAGCATTGATGTCACCTGACCCTCGTTCATTCTCGGGAAGAAATCGACTGACCGCTTCTGTCTCAGCTAATATCAATAGTTCGTGGAAACATATCAATCCAGTATCAAATCACTTTTTCCAAGATTGCATTTCGAACATAGGGTTTGTAGGTTTTCAATTACTGTTTCGCCGCCTTTTGACCATGGGATGATGTGGTCTACACAAAGTTCAACGGATGGGTCTTTTGCGGGGGAGGCCCCGCAGGCACAGCATTTAAATTTGTCCCGCTGCAAGACAATAAATCTGGTTCTCAAATTTATATTTCGAGAGGATCTATGAGTAGAACCTTCGCCTTTAATATTTTCTTTTATTGGATTATCTACGAAATCATTTTCGTTTATATATTTTACAAAGGCTACTAATGTATTGCGCCATCCACCGAAATGTTTTTCGTAGGTACCGACTGAATATTTCGAAAGATCACGCATTTGTGAATATGTTGGCTGCTTTCCCAATCTAATCCATATATTTTCTATTTCTTCAAATAATTCTTCATCTGAAATACCGATTTTTGATCTTGATGGTTTTAAACCCGCTCGAGATAAACAGTTGAACCATGAACCAAATCTTCGTGTAAGTGTTGTAGCATGAAAACGGCCATGTTGATTATAATCATCAATAGTGACAGTATCTTGATTTAAAAACTCTGCAACATGCCGTAAATCCTCTATCAATTCATTGCTGTTTATATTTCTATGGAACTCATTTAATTCAAATATCATAATTATTAACTCCGTGACATCAATACTACCGTCTCAATATGCGTATCATTGTCCAAACTCAAGCTCATATCTTCCGCAATGATTGGGAGCTTGAATTTGATGGACTTGAGCCACTGACCGTTGGGCTGCCGTTCCTCATAAATCTGGACTTCGGAAAGCAGCGATTCCATAAGCTGCCGCTTTTCCTGATCGTCCATGACGGAATAGAGCTTATCAAAGTAAATCAGCACCTTGTAGATGTTGTCGCCCGTCAGCTTTTCCGCCTCAATCGCCATCTTCTTGGCTCTGGCAGCAACGAGCTGGTTTTCTGTATCCTCGATCTTATCATACATCTTGTAGAGCCGGTCATCAAGGTCTGCTTTGCGTTTGATGTAGTGCTTATCGTCCGGGTCGAGAGAATCAATTTCATCCATCAGCCGTACCTTTACGGAATAGCTCTGGCGAAGCTGCTTTTCATTCGCCGCGATCTCCTGCTCAATGGAAAAGGTATCCACCTTCATGTTGATTTTTTCCTGCATCATGGCGGCGAACTTCGGATTGCTTACCAGCTTTACAATGACCTCAGCAACGGCGCTGTCCAGCAGTTCTTCATTGATCTGTTTCTTGAAGTCGCATTTATGACCGCGCGTCATCGCACGGTGCTTACAGCCATAGTAATAAAAATCCTTGTATTTTGAGCCGTCCGCCTTATGTTTGATGCTTTTGTTTCCATACATTCCTACGCCGCAGACCGGGCATTTCACAATACCGGACAGCAGATGTATTTTTGTATCCTTGCCCCTGTTGACGCGTTCGTATTTTTCCGCTTGCGCCAGCAGCTTGACCTGCGCCTCGTGCCATAGTTCTTCGGAAACGATTCCCTCATGCAGGCCATCCACCAGCAGATAATCGTCCTGCTCCACCAGCCGGTAATCATTTCGGGTACCATGCACCTTCTCCGTCCGTCGTCTGCCATAAGCGATTTTCCCGCAGTATACCGGATTTTTCAGAATCCTGCGGATCAACGCAGAATCAAACAGGGGATTTTTCCCGTTTTGCCTTTGGATTTTGTGAATCCCGTGGGTCGCAAGATATTTTGCAAGACCGTTTGCACCGGTATCCGTATGCACATACTGGTCAAAAATCACGCGGATTGCCGCCGCTTCTTCCTCATTGATGAAAAGCTGCCCTTTTTCCAGCCTGTAGCCATATGGCGCAAAGCCGCCGTTCCATTTCCCTTCACGGGCTTTCTGGATTCTGCCCTCCATAGTCTGCACACGGATATTTTCACGCTCAATTTCAGCCACAGCCGAAAGAACGGAAATCATCAGCTTTCCCGCATCCTTGGAGGAATCGATCCCATCCTCCACGCAAATCAGATTGACGCCAAAGTCCTGCATAACCTGCAAGGTGGACAGTACATCTGCCGCATTTCTGCCGAAACGGGAGAGTTTGAACACCAGCACATAGGACACGCCGTCTTTACCGGACTTGATATCCTCCATCATGCGGTTAAACTCTATACGCCCTTCAATGGACTTTCCGGATTTACCGGCATCCTCGTATTCGCCCACGATCTCATAGTCATTGAACTCGGCATAGGCTTTCATTCTGGATTTCTGTGCATCCAGAGAGTATCCGTCAATCTGCATGGCAGTGGACACGCGAGTATAGATATAGACTTTTACCTTTTCTTTTTTCATCATATCTTCTCCGCCCCGGCTTACTTTTTATCTGTTTTCTGCTCCAACAGCTTGATGGAATCCAGATAATCGCGCTCAACTTCGCTGAGAGTACGGGCTTTGTATTTTCTGTATTCACCGGTTGCCTTGTCAATAGCCTGCCTATGGCTGACGCTTCCGTTGCCAATCAGCAGTTGCTCTCCACTCATGGTCAGAATCCGATCAAGGTGCTCCGACCAGTCCTGCATGGTCATTGCCTGCTCCCGCTCCGCCTGCCGTTCCGCAAAATCCAGATAGCCGGACACAAGCTGCCCCATAGCACGAAGCTCTTTCTCGTTCAGATAGTTCTTGGCAACTACTGCCTCTTTCAGCGTGGGCTGACTGCCTGCAAAGGTGGTCAAGCCCATAAATTCTTTCTCCGCATCGGCGCGTGTGTAAATGACCTCCGCCGCGGTTTGTCCATGAATGGCATAATGAATTTTATTTTGGACTTTCTTGAAAAACTGAATGGAGATTTCCGCCTTGGGGTCATAGTCAATACTGGTTGCGTAGATTTCAAGCACCTGTCGATAAAACACCTTCTCGGAAGCGCGGATATCGCGGATACGCTCCAGCAGCTCCTTGAAGTATCCGCCGCCACCCAGATTTTTCAGGCGCTCATCATCCAGAGCAAAAGCCTTTTCGCATATACTCCTTCAAAAATCCCCGTTGCCCAAATACGAAACTGCACGCCGCGCTGAGATTTCACACGGTAGCCGACAGAAATGATGACATCAAGATTATAATAATCGACATCATACACTTTTCCGTCGGCAGCAGTGTGGGCAAATTTTGCCCATACTGCTGCCTTCTGAAGCTCTCCCTCTTTGAAAATGTTTCGCACGTGCTTGCCAATCACACTTCTATCACGCTGAAACCAAGCTCTGCCATCTGGTCAATGGACAGCCAAACGGTATCGCCGTCGAAGGTCGTTTCGATCTTTGTTAAGCCATCCTCTGTGGTATAAATCATCATTTCAGAATTGTTCTGCTCATTCTCCCAGCGTTCCATGGTCACTTCACCTCGTTTTCTGCCATTGCAGGAGCAAAAGCTCCTGCAATGGCGGTTTGGACACTTATTTCATGATAATTATATCATGCCGCTTTCGCTGATTCAATATTATTTTCGTGAATCATATCATCTGCCTCGACTTTTTCGGGCATGGATTCCTCTATGACGAGATCGGGCAGCGCGTCAAGATCCAGAACCACGGCATACTTTTCAATCAAATTTGCCAGCAAAGCGGCGAAGCCGCTCCATTCATCTACCATAGGCAGTCTCCCTCTCTTTCTCCGTTCTGTGTGTATATGCCGCCAGCACTTCCTTCGGAATACGATCCAGTACGGCGACGGCATCCTCATAATCCCGATGCAGCTTGGCGTCAGCCAGCTTTTTCAAGGTGCTTTCCTGCGTGGCTTTGTCCAGCGACTGCTCCAACTGCTCCGTTTTCTTTTTCAGCTTTTTATTTTCGGCAGTCGTGACCGTGAACGCTGTATTGTACTTTTTCAGTGTCGTGTGCATCTGCTCCACAGCAGGAATATACTTGTCCAAAAAAGCGCCGATTTCTGCTGCTTTCCCCTTGGCATTGAACGCATTGACGCCTGAAAGCAATTCTTCCAGCTTGGCCTTCTGCTTGGTCAGGCGGGTCATCTCCTTGAACAGCCGCGGCGGGATATGGTCTCGTCCGGTTTCGCTGGCGCTTTCGCCGCGCTCCAGATCGGGATATTTCTTGACCATATGCTCCCAAAACCTGTCCTGCCACTGCGTCAGTTTCTTCTTGTTGCCGACAATTTCTTTGGCGCTGAGTCGCCCGTCCTCCGTCAGCGGGACAAAGCAAAGGTGCATATGGGGCGTTTTCTCGTCCATATGCACCACGGCTGATATGATCGTATCTTTGGCCTGATATTTTTCGATGAATGCCAGCGCTTCCTGAAAATAGGCTTTGATCTCACTTTTCTTCTTCCCCTTGAAGAACTCCGGGCTGGCTGTCACCAGCGCCTCCACCACGCGCACGCTGTCCGATCTCGTGCGGCAGCCTGCCTCTGCGATCTGCTTTTCTGCTTCGGTGCGGTATTTGCGCCGCGGCGTCACCAGATGGAAATTCAGGTGGCTGCGGGACGTGTCCACGTCGGGATTGCTGGCGTATTTCTCCTTGGTGCGCTCGTTGTGGGACTCGATGTGCCCGATCTCCGGCCCCTTGTACTTGGCAAAGCGGAGAATGGCGTACTGTGCTTTCATCGGCGCGCCCCTCGCTTTGCCCACACGATGTCACAGTCCAGCACGTCGGCCAGCTCCACGACCTCCTTGTAGCGGATGCTCTCCCGCTGCAATTTGGCGGACAAATTGGAAACGCTGTCCGACCAGCCATATTCATCATACAGCAGGTCAACAACCTCCTGCATGGTAAAACCGGCGCGGACGATCTGCGCCTTGATCTCATTGCGTACACTCATATTCAGATCCCCTCCATAATTCAGATAATGAAAAAGCGAAGTCAGCACGCCATTCGGCGCATCCGCTTCGCTGTATCGTGAACAGTTCCGTTGCCGTCAAATCCGCTCAGAATCGCCGTTATGAAGTCCTGTTCACAAGTGACACCTATCGACTTTTCTGTTCCGTGTGACTTTACTCTAAACCGTATGATTTCTCATATTTCCGCGCACCCATGTTGCTGTTCTGAGAAGCGCGATTCCGTGAAACCATTTCTGCCATCAGGCAAATAATTTACGGATTTCACTTGGCTTGATTTCGTGCCCGAAAATATAGGCTTTGCCGGTCAGAGTTTTGCATATAGCGGCGTTTCAGGAAAAGTAAAACGTACATACGTACACGGCGCAGTCGCAGAAAAATCATCGCCAGTCCTCCGGTACGTACGTATGCTCTGAAACATCAGAAAACCCGTTTATATTAGGTCTGGCAATCGCTTCAATACCGAAGAAGCCCCATACACGCCGTCCGGCAGCATTGGTGATCTTGTTGCAGTATTCAAGATTGTACTTGCTTTGGTTCGCAATCACACTCTCACTGAAACTGCGGCGCTTTAGAGGTGTCAGATTATTTTCCTCACACCACATCCGGTAAATTTCGTACAAGTCTTTAGAGCTGATGGTGCAGTCCGCCTTCAGCCGGATATAGCCCTCGGATTCCAGAAAATCAAAGACATTGTTATTATCTCGCTTCACTGCCTCCCGGTTATCCCGTGTGCGCTGGCTTTCCGTGAATTTGAAGTTGTTAGCGGCAAGCCGCTGCAAGCCCTCAAACGCCCACAAGAAGATGCCCTCGACCTCTGCTTTCATCTTTTCGGCAAGGTCAGGATCATCTACCCGTCCCGCAGGCTTTTCCTTGGTGGTCAGTACAAGCTGGCGGCGGTAAAATCCGTCGCTTCGGTCATATAGCGCTTGCAGATCGCCGTTGGAGAACGCCAGCAGGCGGGCAAACATCCAGCCTTGATAGCTCTGCTTGCCCTTGCGTTCCAGATCAATCTTACCTTGGGCGGTCACGATGGACTTGACATAGTTGGTCTGTCGCAGTGCTTCCATCCGCATATCATCATCCACGCACAGCAGAATGTGTTCCAGGTCGGCGCGGGCAAAGCGGTTTTCAGAAATTTTGCCGATGCTGCCATCCTTCATGTTGCTGCCAAAAAGCGCACCCAGCACGGCACCGATCTGCGATTTCCCTTCGCCGCCGTTTCCTTTAATCACCATCATGCGCTGCCCCTTGTTGCTGGGAATCAGGCTATAACCGATGAACTCCTGCAAGGTGGGAATATCCTCCGTGTAAAGAAGTCCATCCAGAAAGGAAAGCCACCGAACGGGAGCCGGTGCGTCAGGGCGGTATGCCACCGGCAGTCTGCTCCGTACAATGGTCGGTCTGCCCTCGGTGAAACTGCCGTCCAGCTTCAAAGTGCCGTTTGCCAGATGGACTCTATCTGCTTCCGGTGCAAAGTCCTCTACATGAGCTGCTAGCTTCATCACTTCCAGAATGTTGGTGATCTTTCGAGGGATATTGTTCACAGCGCAGCATTTCAGTTTCTCATAGATTTCGCCCCGGAGCGGCAGATCGTCGGTCACCCTGCCGTCCGGCGTGAAGAAAGCACCGTTGGCAAAGATGATTTTCCGGCTGTTCAGAAATTCATCACAGAACAGTGCCTCGTTAATATTCGTGCCGTCAAACCAGATGGGTGCGTCTAAATCAGCCGATTTCCGTTTCGTCACGGGCATCCACCTCCTTTGCCGTCCTTTTCAGGCGTTCTTCCAGCCGGTTGATCATGCCGTCCTTTTGAAGCATATCCACGGTTTTAACGCGAACCTCCAACTCCGCAAAGGTTAAAATATCTGTCAGATCCTCGATATAATCGAGCATCTGGCAGGCTTCCACAAAGCGGTCATCAAGAGTATCCTCCGGCGTTTTGGGTGCGTACTGCACCTTCCAATGCTCCAAAAGATGCAGATAATCGCACAATATCCGCTGACAATGCAGCGTCTCATTCTGGAACGTCTTTGCCAGCGGATATTTTGTTTTCCGCAGCGCTGCCGCAGCCGGAGGCTTGTCCGGGTCGATCCCAAAGTCATCCGCCAGCTTTTTCGCTGCGTCATAGCTGCTCAGGTTGAACAGCTTTGCCACAAGGTCGATCACGTCACCAGTTGCCCCACAGCCAAAGCAGTAAAAGTAATCCTCGTTCAGCTTCATGCTGGGTGTACGGTCATTGTGGAAGGGACAGCAGACCATGCTGCCACGTTTTACTTCCAATCCATAGTATTCGGCAGCCTCTTTCACGGAAACTGCCATCTTGACTTGTGTAAATAAATCCATACCTGTTTCCTCCTGTAAAATAATTAGACTTCGCCGTTCTGCCCGATGCCGTTCCTGCCCGAGTCCTTACCCCGGCGTTGGCTCTTCCTTGGTACGCGGAATGCGGTACTTCTCCGGAAGGCATATCCTCATCGGACGGTCATGAAATTTTTAAGGTGCTGTGTGGTTTACGTCTAAATTTTAGTAAGAAAACAGGCTCTTTCCCGTATATCCGAGAGGTAGGAAAAGTGGGATGAAAGTAGGATTTTTCCACGCTTTTAGACAAAAACGAAAAAGCATGATATACTACAGAAAAAGGTGAAACGGAGGCTGGTGTATGCAGGTTAAGCTGACAATCGGGGAACGTTTGAAGGATTTGCGAACAGCACAAAAGCTGACGTTGGAGCAGCTTGCCGCCGAGGTGGGCATCTCAAAATCCGCACTCGGCAAATATGAATCGGATAACGGCAAGGACATCAGCCCGTATAGCATTTTGGTGCTGGCTGACTATTACGGTGTTTCCTGCGACTATCTGATGGGGCGGACGGAAACAAAAAATCACCCAAACACAGCTCTGCATGAGCTGCATTTGAGTGATGCTTCGATTGATGTATTGAAAACGGGCAAGTTCAACCACCGGCTGCTGTCGGAGCTGATCTGCCACAAGGATTTCCAGCGCTTCATGCTGGATGCTGAGATTTACGTTGACCGGATCGCGGATATGCGGGTCAACGACATGAACGCCGTGCTGGAAGCCGTCCGGCAGATGGCACTGATGAAAAACGGCGGTGAGGAAAATGACCTGCATCTGCGGACATTAGAAGTGGCGCAGATTCGGGAAGATGAATATTTCGGAAGCCTGATTGCAGATGACCTGAAAGGCATCCTCCGTGACATTCGGAGTGAACACCGCCCCGACACCATGACTGCGGATGAAGTCTCCTTTGCAGAAAATATACAGAACCAATTACGGGATGCAATGAACTTTGAGGGAAGCTCCGAAGAAAAGAAGGCGAAAGCTTTGCTTGCCACATTAGGGATCGATTATGATGCCATCACAATGGAACAGTTTGTCAACTTGATTGAGGTGCTGAAACTGTCCAGGCACCTAAAAACTCCCATCAGCCAGCGTGGGAAAACGACCATGACCCACGGCAAGGGAAAGCGGAAGAAACGCTGAAACAAAGGCAGCGCTGTGGTGGGACGAAGGCTTTTATATACCTCTGCTTCCTTTTCCAGACAGGCAGATTTTGCTTCTCAAAAATCCTACGTTTGTGCTGTAGCTCACATCACAAAATCCGCCTGTCCTACTGCCGCGAAAAAGCGTTTGTTGCCACACTCTGCCGCACCGCAGAGTATGCCGCCAACCCCTTTCCCGCGTCAGCCGGAAGCAAAGGTATAACACACTAGACTTTCCGAGGGAAAGTCGTGTGCCAAGGAAGGCACTGCCCTCCTTTGGAAACCTCCCGCCAAGGGGAACGCTGTTCCCCTCTAGACTCCCTTTGCCAACAGGGATGCTACTCGCCCCTATTGGATGACCCAGAGCCAAAGGAGCTTTGCCCCTCTGGACACCTCGCCTGTCCGTGCAGTGGCTATCCATCCTGCTCTTGCACAATGGTGCCCCCATACCCGAACAGAAAAGACCAGGCACGAAAATCCACCCAGAATAAGGGTGAATTTCCGTGCCTGGTTCATTGTTTATGACGCTGTAATTTGAACCGCGTTTTCTCGAACCTGATTGATAGTCTCCATCAAAGCGGTTCTGGTTTTTGCATCAAACAATTTGATAAAACTGATTGGCTTGTCAAACGGTGGCTTGGTCAGCTCTGCGACATTTTCCATATATCCGTTCAACTCAATATGATTGATGATTTTGTTTACAAAAGCAATCTGCTTTTGATTCAGAGATTGGTCATTGATAAAAGCGGAAAACGCCTGCATAGCCGCTTCATGATCTAGCTTAGCGATCTTGCGAATGAGCAAGCCAAAGGGTGTGTCGCCAAACTCTCGGGCATAATCTTCTTTGCTGCCCAATTCGCTAGTTAGCACCCGCTCCAGTTCCTGATAATCGCCCATAGCCAGCGGAATATTATGGGTCAGCTTATATATGGCCAGCGTATTCCCATGCTCGTTCACATAGCGATTGACCTTGGCACGGTAGTCTTCAAAGTCATAGGCAGCTTCCAGCTGGACGCCCTCCTGACTGTCAATAATCGGGTCAGTCAGCTTGGTGACAATCTGCCTCTGTGCTCCGCCACCTTCATCTAAAAATCGAATCAGCTCCCGCAGCTCCTTCCGAACCTGCTCAAACAGCAAAATATCATTCGCGTCCCAAAATGCATCGGTGTGAATCTCCTGAAGCATGGGCAACTTTGCCTTGATCTGCGGAATGCTGGCCTTACGCTCCAGTAGGGAAGCGGTGTCGCACAGTTGCTTTTTTGCATACTGGAAAGCGGGCATCTGCTCGATGTGTGCCAGAATTAGTCCATACATGAAATTATCAAACCGCTTTGCAAACTCGTCAGCCTCGTCTGAGCGTACCAGAGGTGCAATCTGTGTGAGCAACTCGCCCTTGTCACCTTCGCTTATGGACACGAAGGCTTCCGGCTTTTTATATTTCTCCACATACTGCATCCGCAATTTTACGGCAATCAGGTCTGAGTTGAGCGCCATCACCTGCTTGTGACAGGTGTTGACAATCTCCTTGCGCCATGCCTGATAATCCTCACCGGCAAAGGTGTTTCCTGCAGAGCCATGGCGATTTTGATTTGTTTGCCGAAGATGTTTTCCGACTAGCGTTTTGGTTTCTCTGGTTTCGTAGCCTTCTTGTGCTGCCGGAAGTATTCGAATTGCCGCAGTAGTCAAAAATCAGAAAGCGCCGCTTGTCGGTATAGGTTCCGTCAATCTGGTCCACGCAGGCCAGCCCTTTGCATAGCCGGGTGCCGCGGCCAATCATCTGCCAGAACTTTGCCTTTGACCGAACCTTTTTGAAAAACACCAGATTGACGCATTCCGGCACGTCGATGCCGGTGTCCATCATGTCCACCGATACGGCAATGTGCGGTTCTTTTTCCGGCTGCTTGAAATCATCAATGATGGTCTGGGCATAGGCGTCGTCGCAAATGACCCGCTGGGCGAAGCTGCCCCGGTACTGGGGGTACAGCTTATTGAACCGCTCCAGAATAAACTCCGCGTGGCGTTTGTTCTGGGCAAACAGGATGGTTTTCCCCAGACGGTCGCCGCCCGCCACCTTGATACCCCGGTCCATCAGGTCTTGCAGTACGATGTCCATGGTGGTTTCGTTGAACACAAATTTATTGAGGGCAGCAGAGGGGATAAAGTCTGGCAACTGACCGTCTTCGATGAAATCATCCTCATATCGCTCTTTGTCCTCTTCGGACAAATCATTATAGGAGATGCCTTCTTCCAGAAAACGGGTCTTGACCTCGTAGTTGTAATAGGGAACCAGCACATGGTCCTGTTGCACCGCCGTTTCATAATCATAGGCATAGGTGGGCACGCCGTGTTCCATCTCGAAAAAGTCGTAGGTGTTCCGATCCACATCGGTCTTCGGCGTGGCGGTCAGACCCACCATGAAGGCGTCAAAATATTCAAAGATGGCCCGGTACTTTTTGAAGATGCTCCGGTGGCTTTCGTCAATAATAATCAGGTCGAAGTGCGCCGGAGTAAACAGCTGCCGCCCGTCCTTGGACTTGGTGTCATCAATGGCGTTGAGGATGGTCGGATAGGTGGAGAACACAATGCGGGCGTTCCGGTCGTCCTTGTTGGAGCAGAGGTTGCACAGGGACATATCCGGCAGATAGTTCTTGAAATCGTCCTTTGCCTGCTTCACCAGCGCGGTGCGGTCGGCCAGAAACAGAATGTTGGTCACCCATTTGCCTCGGCTGAGCACATCGGTCAGGCTGGACGCGGTTCTGGTTTTGCCGGTGCCGGTGGCCATCACCAGCAGATGCTTGCGGAACCCCTGCGTAATCTGTTCGCACACCGCCCGGATGGCTTCCTTCTGGTAATACCGGTCAGTGATTTTGTCATCAATGGAAACGCCCATCAAATCCATCCGCTCGGTGCGCCGGTTCATCAGCTTTTGCAGGTCATCCTTGCTGAAAATGCCACTGACCTTCCGTTGCGGGGCGGTCTGGTCATCCCAGAAGTAGGTTTCAAAGCCATTGGTGGTGAACATCATGGGGCGGCGGCCAAATTTCCGTTCCAGACAATCCGCATACAAAACCGCTTGTTTGCGTCCAATGTTTGGGTCCTTGCTGGTGCGCTTGGCTTCCACCACCGCCAGGGGCAGGCCGTCCTTTCCAAACAGCACATAGTCGCAGAAGCCAGGCTGACCTGGCATCCCGGCCATATCCTCCACACGATACTCCTCCTGTACATCAGCATCTGGGCCGGTGAACTTCCAGCCCATCAGTTTGAGGTCCACGTCGATGTAGATTTTGCGGGTCTTGAATTCCGAGAGGTCCTCCGGCTGGAAGGTGCGTTCCTTCTGATGCTGCTCCTTTTCGGCGGTGTATCGGGTGGACATCTGCTCGATTTGCTTGCGCAGCGCCTCGATCTCGGCATCTTTCTGGTCCAGCAGACTTTCCTGTTCCTTGATTTTCCGGGTGTCCACCGCCACCTTTCCGGTGGGGACAAGATTCTCGTCGAAGGTGCGCTCCTGATAGTCCGCGCCATAGCAATAGTCGATCCACTGCACAAACTCAAACAGACCGCGCAGAGAAGCAAGCGCATCACTTGGCTGAACGCTGCGCTCGGTATGTACCGCCAGATTGCCCAACTTGATGATAAAAGGCATCTTGCCCCAAGTGTCGGAGTCCACAGCGAAGCGGAAAGTTGGCTCGTGAATGAGGGATTGCAGATTGTCTTTGTAGGGCATTTTCATGGACTTGTCCGCTGCATATACCCATTTTACTGCCAGCTCCAATGCCTTACGGCAGCCTACTGCACACATGGCAGGAGCAGAAACATAAATTTTCTCAGCTTCCATGCAGGCGGGGGCGAAGAGGGCATATTCAGTTTTGGCTTTGAGAAAGGAGAAGTTAGTCATCACATCATCTCCAGTATTTTATTTCTTTTGAACTCATCATGTCCTCATATTGTTTCAACGCGGTTTCCTTATCTGTATGAAGTAGTTGGTAAACCTGTTCATCATCTTCTTTTTCGGCATCTATTGAAAAATCAATATGCGATAATAAGTCTATATGGTTAGAAATTAACAGCTCTTTATTTATCTGCTTGCTGTTCATGCGCTTTACACTGTTGTCATCAATTATGATTATTCTGGGAACGCGCTGAACAGTATCGACAAACGCCAAAAATAATTCTGGCGTAATTGGCATACCAAGCAAGTCATATTCTATACCATCTTTTTCACCGTAAATATTGACTACCGGCATATCGCTTGTAACAAATACGGAACCTTTGGCTTTAAAGATACACAGTTGCGATTCCTTCATTGTCTCAGCCAAAGCCCGAGGAAACAAGCCAACATCCGGAGCAATGTTCATCTTCAAAAACTCGTTTGCCAGCATGGACAGGTAAAACATTTTCGTCGGTACATCAGGAAAAAATGTCCTTTACATGTTTAATATGCTGCGGATCGTTTTTG